>WLWD01001637.1_pt1 | contig 143100 bp, 88 predicted proteins | sample 6712731 | NCBI WGS metagenome assembly WLWD01 (sample SAMN12718690, study PRJNA576275) | sponge metagenome | isolation source: marine sponge | host: Mycale hentscheli | place: New Zealand: South Island, Marlborough, Capsize Point | collected 2014-11-01
CTTCTGGAAGTTGTCCCATTTGTTGGTGTAAAGCTTTTGTATGGTAATATTTGCATGTGATGCAAGCTCTGGTAACATCTCTGATAGCCTTTCTAGCTCCTGTGATGTAATAGATTGGAGAGAGACTACCAATAAGCAGGGCTGGATCCAGGAATTTTGACAAGGGGGGGTTCTAAGAAAATTGCACCAATAACCAAACCCAAACTACACCCACCTTAGGAAAAACAATGACGATTTAAAAAAAAGAACTGATTAAGTAATACAATGATGATTATAGCCAACAGAAAGTATAATGGAATGATATTTAGTCAACAAAAAGTGAAGGTTGAAAAAGTCTTCGAGCATGAGTTTGAGTGAATGCTAGGCAGGCATCAACCACTGAAATTCTTTTACTATAATGCGTGGCAATCACTCCAAGGTCAGACATACGTTCTTCAACCATGGTAGATCTTAAGCAGGTTTTTATTATTCTTTACAAAGAAAAGGAACGTTCAGCTTCAGCACTTGTAATTGGTAGGGTACATGATATTAAAAGTAGCTGATGTATGTTCGGAAACGAATCACTGTCACATGATCCAAGGGCCAAGAGAAAAATATTTGGAATATCAGCCCCTAATTGACTCTGCCAAAGGGTATGCCACCGCCTAAGCTCATTTTGTAAAGAACTTGTGAAAGGAAGATCACTCTCCCAAAAGAGTAAAGACTGTTTGGCCTCCTTAATACTTTCTATGTTCAAATTGTCACTTAGGGTTATAATGGAAGGTATAAGGAATAATAATATTTTAGAGTGACCATGGTCATTAGAAAATCTCTCCTTCATTTGACTCAGAAGTGAATCAATCAAAGGGATTGCAATTGTCCTTTTGTAGTGCTGACTAGGAGACTCACTAGGAGTATTGCTTCTATTCCTTTTGTAGTGCTGACTAGGAGACTCACTAGGAGTATTGTTTCTATTCCTTTTGTAGTGCTGACTAGGAGACTCACTAGGAGTATTGCTTCTATTCCTTTGAAAGCTTGTTTTTCTTGGCACAAATTCAGCAACACCTACTTTATTGGCCAAAGTTAGTACTTCTTCATACCAAGAACTGAAAACCATATCGATATTCTTTCTAGAGGTATCAATGTTCTCAATAACAGTATTTACCATAGTATATGCCTCATAAACATCTTGCTCACATTTTTGTAGTTTCGATGCAATGCTTTTGACTTCATCAAGGACATTCTTTGTAATAATGAATGTAGCTATGGTTTGAAAGGAAGTAAGGGAATTCTTAAGCCCTTGTGCCTTTGTTTTGTGTCACTGTTCCAGTTCCAACTTTCTTCTTGAGATACTAACTCTGGATAATCCTGTGGGGAAAGTATTGCATCCAAGAAAGTAACCAAAACCTCATACATCTCATGAAAAATTGCATAAGCAAGTATGTCGCTCTACCCACCTAGTCTTGCAAAGACCAGGAAGTTTAGAGTGAGATGATGAGTTAGGGAGGTATTCATGCAGAGTCAATTCAAACATCCTCTGCCGTTTTGGGCTATGATATAGAATCAAGTGTGCTTCAATTCATATGGCCAATAAGATTTCATACATCCTGAACTTTGCTTGAAGCAGCAACAGATACATTAAGGCAATGGGAGTAGCAATGTGTGTAAAGGGCTAATGGAGAAATTTCTTTAAGTTTAGCCTGTACACCTACAAGTAGCAGAATATCAAGCTGAGCTAGAGACCTGTCACTGCCTGCAGGGGGAAGCAGAGACCTGGTGTAGAATTAGAGGGAAAAACTGACAGAGTTTCTGGTAGCAACTAATTTTTTGGTTAGTTACGAACATGAAATGAATTACAGAGTGAGCAATAAATTGTATGAGCACTTCAGTGAACATGTGATTCATCATTAGAAGGAAATGCGATCTATACTGTTGTAGACATGTGCAATGTTAGAGCAGGGCCTGGCTTGTGGCAAGTTTGGCTGTACAGGCCGATAATTAAATAATACATTTAGAAAGGGGGGGTTCGAACCCCCTGAACCCCCCCCTGGATCCAGCCCTGATAAGTAAACTCGGACCAGCATGATGATGCAGATGGTGGTGGTAGTCTATTAGAATGTGGGTAAGATGAGTTTTACCATTGAGAATAATAGGGTGTTTTTGAGATGAAGTCAACTGCGAGTTTCTCAGTCTTCCTCCAACACGCAGCAATCCCTCACTTCCCATGATAGGATTTAAGTATCGGAGAGAGCTATGGTTTGAAACTTGTCTGCCCTTTTGGATTGCTTTGATATCTTCACTGAATTCTCTTTGTTGATGAATTTGGAGAACATGAATTTCTGCTCTGTTGATTTCCTCAGTAGTAAGGTGTGAACAGGTATTCCTCAAATTCTTACTTTTGCGAGAATTGCGTATAAAACGACGAATCCAAGCAGTTATTCGGAGAAGGTGATTGTAGGATGAAAATCTGTCAGAAAAGTCCATTCTCACTGTAGTTGTCATAGTTAGTCGTGGCTTCTTAAGTTCAGGTAAGTTTGTCTGAGTGGTAAGAGGGTTCTCAGGCCAAAATATAGGTGACTGTGACAGCCATGGTGGTCCCATCCACCATAACTCAGATGTGACTAGTTGTGATGGTAAACATCCTCTGGAGGCTATGTCAGCAGGGTTGGATTTGGTAGGTACATGTCTCCATCGGTCCTGTGAAATATTACTGAGTATTTCCCCAACTCGATTTGCCACAAATGTCTTCAACAGGTGAGTAGGTGTTTGGAGCCAATGAAGAACAATAGAAGAGTCTGTCCAGGCATAGACACTTCCTGTAGAAATATGAAGCACATGACAGACATAGGATAAGAGTTTAGACAACAGTAATGCACCACAAAGTTCTAGTTTAGGTATGGTAACATGCTTGAGGGGTGAAACTTTGGACTTCGCCATGATCAGTGAAGTTGACACAGTTGAGTCATGATATAAAACCCTGAGATACACTACTGCTCCATATGCTGCTTCTGATGCATCACTGAATCCATGTAGTTCCAACTGAAGAACTGACTTTCCAGCTTGAAGATAACAACGACTGATAGGGTATGCTGAAAGTAAATGAAGGTCATCCCTCCATCTCTGCCAGTCACAAAGGATTGTCTCAGGAACAGGGTCATCCCAGCCAAGCTTAAGCTGCCAGAGTTTCTGCAATAAGATTTTTACGAACAGAACAGACGGTGAATGAAAACCTAACAAATCAAAAACTTGTGCTGCTTGAGATGCAATACTTCTCTTGGTGGTTGAAGATACATTAACATTATTAACTGTAGGTATGGCTACATAGAAAGTGTCCTCACGAGTGTTCCAGTGAATTCCCAACGTTTTCTGGAAGCCTTGAGGTAACGGTAGCGGTTGAGTTGATTCCTTTTCTCGTAGAATTTCTGGAATAGAATTGAGGACTCGCTCTGAACTGGATCTCCACTTGCGAAGTATCATTCCAGCACAGTTCAGCAAAGTGTTCAGTTCTGCACGGAGCTGAATAGCTTCATCCTCGGATTCGGCTCCGGTTAAGCAGTCATCTACGTAGAAATCTTCTAGAACGACGGTTGAGGCTGCCGGGTATTCGGACTGGTGATCAGTGGCTACTTGTCTTAAAACTTGGGTTGCAAGAAACGGTGATGAAGTTACACCAAAAGTCAATCTTGTCATTCTAGCTTCTTGCAGGGGCTTGCCAGATTCAGGTCGCCATAAAAATCTGTGTAAGTCTCTGTCCAGTTCACTGAGTTCCACCTCGCGAAACATTTTTGAAATGTCCGCGGATACTGCCACACGATGAAGACGAAACTTGATGAGTATATCGGTAATTTTTGGATATAGGCAAGGTCCAGGTAACAGGATATCATTCAGTGACCATCCAGTTGTTGTTTTAGCTGAGGCATCAAATACAACTCTCAACTTGGTTGTTGTACTACTAGACTTTACCACCCCATGCATAGGGAGGTAGAAAGTTTGACTTTCAGGTACAGTTAGCCTGTTGTCTGGGACTTTCTCAGCGTGTCCAAGGGTGAAGTACTCCTGAACCACTGCTTGAAACTCATCCCACGTTCCCGTCTTTGTAAGGAACGTTCGTTGATGATGAACCGTCTGGTTGCTTGTTCACGAGAACATCCTAGGTTAGGTGTGGGTTGCTTTTTAGGTAATGACACAACATATCTACCGTCGGAGTTCCTTTGATGGTTATTTCGAAAATGATCCACTGCAAATTGTTCTTCTGGTGACAGGTTGCTTGCTTTAGGTGGTTCTTCCAACTCCCAGAAACGATTAAGGTCTATTCCAGGGTCTGGTTGACTTGCTTGCAATGTATATACTCCTTGAGTAAGTTCATTGTTAGATTCTGAAAACATAGTTCCACCAATGGTCCAACCAAAAATATGCTGGTAGGCGATCAGATTAGTTCCTGGACACCGCTTGACTTCATCGAGCTGTATCGTCGCAATCACATCCATACCGAGTAGCAAGTCAATTCGTCCTGCTTTGCCGAATTTAGGGTCTGCAAGCGATAAGTTAGCAAAATTAGGTAAATCTGCAATGTTAACTTCAGTTGTTGGTAAATGAGATACAATCTTATCCAATATTGCTGGCTTGACATAAACTTTCTGATCACCCTCAGTTGATGCTAGTTCAATATCAGCAACAAATTGGCTGTCCGGCACTGAAACTCCTTGTATCCCAGATAGTGATGTAACTCGGCGATGCTTGCGAGCTTTCACTTGTTGAACCAGTCTATTGGTCACTAATGATAGAGAAGCACCACTATCAATAAGTGCTCTAGCTCTTATGGTACCACCAGGTCCTTTGACGAGAACTTGACAGGTTTGTAAAAGTGCCTGAGAATCAGACAAGGAAGTTTCTGGGGCTGCAAGAGCAGATAGTTGTATTGTTGTAGAAGCTGGTTGGCTAGTTAAAGAAGTAGTTTGGTTAGTTGAAGAAGTTGGTTGAGAAGCTGGTTGGTTTGATGTAGAAGTAGTTTGATTAGTTGAAGAAGTTGGTTGAGAGGCAGGTTGGTTTGTTGTAGATGTAGTCTCATGAAGCAAAGTATGATGTTTGTGTCCACAGTTTCGACAAGAATATTTGCTAGTGCAGGCATCTACACGATGGTAAAGAGACAAACAATTAAAACAAAGTTTATATTGCTTAACCTTTCGTTTCTTCTCATCCAGACTAAATCTTTTGAAAGTTTCACACTGGGCTACTGAGTGATCTCCCTTCTGACAAATAATACAACTACTGGCTTTGGTAGCCACTATCACTGGTTTAGGCTTTTTGGCACTGAATGAAGAATTGTTATATTGTGCTGGCTTGCTGTTGTTACTCTCTGAGATAAATTTAGAGTTTTCAAGAAGAAGGCATCTCTTAGTAGTAAATTCTCGAAGTATGTCGAGGCTGGGAACATCTTCTTCATCAGCAGTATACTTCGACCATTCCATAAACACTTCTCGAGACATTTGGTTTTCTATATGTGCAACTAATATCCTACCCCACTCACAGTAAACACTCCGTTTTAAGGCATCGATGTCGCCGAACAGTTTCGTGTGAGCATTAAGGAATACTTTGTTAGTGTCTGCAGAAAATTTGAAGTCTGTAATTCGTTGCACTAAATGACGGAAAACCTTCCTTGGACGATGATATTGTCGACTTAGTTTCTCAAGCATGGATGAATAGTTGAAGTTTCGAACTTCATCTACTACGAGTTCCGCTGCTTCCTTAGACTTCAACGAGGAATGAAGGTAGTTCACCCTATCGGATTCGGATAACTCTGGGTACTTAGCTAGCATGTCTTCAAATCTCCGTATAAATGACGGCCACTCGTTAAAATCTCCGTTAAAAGTTGGCAGAGATACGGCGGGAAGTTTGACTTTAGAAGCAGACGAAGCTGTTGTTAAGGTCGTTGACGCAGAAGATCGTAGGTCTGTTGATGGTACCGGTAGCGATCTTTGAAGGTGTGCGATACGTCGCCTTAAGTCCTTTGAATGATGCTTTAATTCGGAACATTCTCGAGCACCGGGCGTTGACATGGAATCCACAAATTCTTCAAACAGCAGTTCTAACTTAGGCAAGTCCCGAGGCAAAATGGATTCGATGTCTTCGAATTCCAGGTCTTCGTATCCCTCTAGCTGTGTTTCGACACGTTGAAGAAGATGAAAGGAATTGTTCTGGTCTTGAAGAATTTGAAGGAAGCCAAATTGTTTCATAAGGGTACGATCGAATTCTTCCGCTAGAACTTCTTCAGCTTGAAGTAAGCTCGTGTCACTGTCGGATATGGTTTCCAATATAGCTTGATGATTAGATGAAAATAACTCTTCGGCTCGGTTGAGGTTTTCACGTATTCGTTTGATTTGATTCGAATCCAAGCTTGAAGGCGGTAAATCTTTGAGGTTGGCTATGGAATTTGCGGCTCTAGTCACATTTCCTTTAGCAGTGCTGATTTTGCGACGAAAGTCAACAACTGTAGACATGGTATTGGTAGGTAGTTAGATTGGACAGACGGAACAAGGATAGTGAGGTGATGTTGATTGTCTATCCGGCTCGAAGGACCAGAAATCTAATCGGGAGTATGGTAGAGCCAACTGCGCTGGGGATAATTGGAACTACCTAAACTATCCGATTGAGGTGATAACGACGGGAATAGCTAATTATCCCTGATAAACGATCAAATGATGATATAATAATAGAGTTGTGAAAGATAGTTATTTAGAATGAACGACAGTAAAACAACTAAAAGGTAACGGTAACAACAACGGGTAACTACAATAACGCACACGCATGAACAAAAACGGAAGACTTGACATGCGCATAACTAAAACAATGTTCGATATGATAATGTTAGATATGAATAATGTTTGATGAACGAACCAGTACTATTCCGTGTCCAGACCTGCTTGTGGGGCTGGACCAACTATTATGACCCTTTTACTCAGCAGAGCTGAGGATTAATATTTGCTAGGCTAGTGCCCAAGCTAAGTTGATTTCAATTTACAGCTACACACTATATGCAAAACAACAAAACAACAACAACAACAAAAACAAACAACAAAAAGTGTTTTTCCTTTTCATTAAAAAAATAATAATTAAACAACACTGCAATTCATAATGGAAAGAAAATTCCAATTAATGAGGACAAGTTAGGGTGTACCTATGTTAATAAAGGAGGACCAATTAATGGGTGCTGTTTGTCCTTGAAGATTTCATTAACATTATCTCTTCCAAAATGGGGTGGTGAATGAAAGCTAGAAATTGTCCTCTCCTGATATCCTCCATTACTAGATTAGCAACTGTTCCAGAAACCTGGGACCCCATTGCTGTTCCAAACACCTGCTGATATACTTCTCTGTTGTCTCATTGCATTTAGATAAATTCAACTAGCCTGACAACTTTTCTTGCGTTAAAATTGTTCTCTCTTTAGTGTCAAATCTCATTAATCTTTGGTGTGTTATGTAGCACATTTCACTGTGATAAAAGATACAACATCAATTGAAACCAATGATCATTCCAGGTGGTACATTCTGACCTGTTATAAATTTGAAAATTCTTGAATTATTCACATGCAAACTTGTATTTCCCACCAAGGAGAAAGTATCCTTACCAGATGTTTAGACAGTTCATAAGTTGGTGAGTTTATGAACAAAACAATGGAATAACATGTTTATGAATAAATATATAGTTGTACTTATTACATGAGTCAGAGTGTGACATGGTGAAATATTTCATGAGCAGGCTAATTTATTTTCACCAGCCAGACGTGAGTGAAAATAAAGCCCAAGAGTGAAATATTAAGCCATTATCACTCTGACAAGTGTAATAAGTGGTTTATTCCAAGCTAGATATCTCCATTAAATTAGTAGTTTGTATTAGGGTAGGTGTAGCCACTGGTGTGAAGTTGGCCAATAAAACTCTAGGGGCTCCTACAACCCCAGCTGATATTTAGTAGCTGCTCTAACCTGGTTGGGTAGGCTCCACTAGAGGAAGGTAGTTGTAATAACCCAGAAAACTGGTAAGTGAGGCCAGTTGCTTTCACATACCTGAAAATAACATTATGAAGATATCTAGCTTGGAATAAATAAATTAATGAATATATATATATAATATATATATATATATATATATATATATATTTATTGCAGCTCTGATATTTTTACTTGAATATTTCCGCATCACGCGAGCGTTCCGTATTCTCCCATATTGTAAGGTTTATATTGTACGCTCCTTGTAGCGCGCGCGTAGCGAGTAAAATCAATGAAAATTGTATTGTAACCGGTTGAGAAAGATTTCAAAGAAGCAATAAATCACTTATCACACTCGTCGTACAATATGGGAATGATATTTTACTCTCACGCCACATTTTCACTCGCCTTTGGCTCGTGAAAATATTTTGCGTGCTCGTAAAATATTTTCCCATATTGTACTCTGACTCGTGCTATAAGTATTATATATTATATAGTACTTATTACATGAATCAGAGTGTGATATGGTGAAATATTTCATGAGCAGGCTAATTTATTTTCAAGAGCCAGAGGCAGAGTGAAAATAAAGCCTGAGAGTGAAATATTTAGGCTTATCACTCTGATGAGTTTAATAAGTGGTTTCTTCCACACTAGATATCTTCACTACTGTAGTTAGTACTAGGACTGGTAACTCACTGGGTAAAGTTGGTTGTAGGGGCTCCCCCCATACCACCCCCAGCTGATATTTTAGCAGCTGCTCTAACCAGGTTTAGTAGGCTACACCAGAGGAAGGTAGCAGTAAAAACTGGGATAATTGGCTAGTTTGGCTGGTTGTTGCTATAGCTACTAGGTAATGAGCTTGCACAGTACAGCGTGAAATAACAACGTGAAATATCGTAGTTATTTCACGGGTCATGTACCTAAAGATATCATTGTGAAGATATCTAGGGTGGAATATTATATGTATATATTATTATATATATATATATATATATTTATATATACATACACATAATTGATATAATATAGCCTCCATATTAAAGAAATCTTGACTGGATTACCTGAAAATCTATAGTCTTTCATTTCATCAACATGTATAAGTACTTTTGGAATTGAAGAGATTTTTTACACTAATCTTTCCCAATACCATTGTTACACACTACTTAGATAGTTACTTCACAACCAATGTATTCAGGAGAGACACAAACAGACAAATACTTGTCCTTTGACTCCCACCACCCCATGTCACACATGACAGCAGTTACCAGAACACTATGTATTGTAGCAAACAACATTATCACCAATCCTAGCGTGAAAAAGAAAAACACCATATTAAGGTTGATCTACAAGCATATGGATATCTATCTAATGTCATCACCAAGAATTCTTTAGTTCTACAAGATGCACAGTTAGATGAGACTTTCTCACCTAAAGGGGTCTGGGATAAAGCAGAGGAAAAATGTGAAAAATAACCTTAGTTGTCCCTGGGGAAACGAACCCAGGAACACTGGCTTTAGCCACCAGTGCTCTAACCATTGAGCTATGACAACCCTGGACTTCCAAGGCTCTATAGGGTCATAACTTGATAATTGTAAAGATACATGGTTTTTTGACCAATCTTATACAAAACCGATCCTAAAGTTACGGGTAATATGTGCAGAATGTTTCTGAAAGTATCAGGGCTCAACGTTGGAAACTCCTTCATGCCACTGAAATCAACACATCAAAGAATTCCATGAATAGAAATGAAGGATTACTACCACCTTGTACAACTACCTCCTTAGAAATACTGTAGCTACCACCCTAAGACTTATTTTATCTTTCTATAGTAAAATATGATTCATGTTAGTTTATTTTGGTCACCTTCAGACTCCCTTTAATATCAATCAGTGTGCTGGAAACAGTCTATATTACTAAATTTATGGTTAGTGAAGTTAAAAATAGACTTTTATATATAGGTGTAATGTATATTATATATAATTATTGTATTTATAATGTAGATCCTTGTAAAACCAATTAAATTTCAAGGAGCCTAACATCAGCTCCTAAAACTTAAGAGAATGGACTGTTAATAAATTTGTCTCATTAGAGCGTCTTCTAACTTGAGAAAAAAGGATTTGCTTATGCGTTTAACTTGATGTATAATGTATTTACAATTGACCGAAATCTTAACCTTTTGAGCACCGTAGAATTATTTGATTACAATGGAGCGATGTTTTTTTTTCCCCACAGTGATGTGCTTTTATAAATGCATTACGTTAATTATTGCTACAAATTGGCGAGTAATAGACCTTTACTATAAAGATGTTGTGCCTAAATCTGTAGGAGTCTTTGAGCAATCTTCAGTAACATTTTATTGTGGCAGTTCCTCCCCAGTAGGCTGGAGTTACAAGTCCTATTTTTCAAGCCTGGACAGGCATCAACCAATATTACAAAAGCACCTAGTAGGCTCTAAACAAATAGCCTTAAATGACTTAAATGAAGAGGATTCTGGATTATATTATTGTAATGGCACATACGCAGATGGGTATTTTTTAAGTCATTTTGAAGTTAAAGTTTATAAGACATTTATACCATTTGGTAATGTTGTACCAGACTGGATAGAAATTGTAGCAGGTGGCAATCTTACACTTACTTGTATGAGTAACCTCAATGTAGAGTGGTTTAGTAAGTACTTTTCTGATCAGGATAAATTCATTTGGGGCAACTCTCTAAATTTATTCAATTTACAAAAGAAGCACAGTGGTGTTTATGCTTGCAGGGGATTTAAAAATGATAATCTTGGAGGAGATCTTAAGCCTCGTGTATTTCATTCTCAAGCAATAATCATTGTTGTTGGTATTATTAATAGAATTGAAGTAGCTAGAAATTATTGACGAAGTAAAAGGTTGAACTAATATAATATGTTAAGTTTTCAGAACACACTAACAAACTTAAATGACTTCTGAACAGAAGCAGCTTTGTAACTGGGATTTGCACCTTTGGGAGCTAGCCTAGATAAAAACATTGGGGTGTGCAATTTCAAAACTATATAAAAATTTATGTAGGAAAAAACACAGTTCTGCTTCTTACATGCTGATTCATAGTCAGGTGATTGACCCACCCAATTAGCTGAGTTTTTTTTACCGTCTCTCAGCAAATATTTTTTTAAAATATTTCAACTAATTTTTATTTTATCAAATTTTTATGGCGTCTTCTGATTCGGTGTAATATCTTAAAATCTATTGCTGTGCTAAGAGCAACTTCACGCTAGAGGTGACAATGACCGGTAGCGATCTGTAGTGACCACCAAAATAATAAGTGATTAATTGCAACTAAAAGGGGTGTAATAGTAGACGTTGGGAGGGGTTGGGATTGAAACAAGTATTAGAATGTTGCACTGGACATTTATGTCCCTTTAATGTACCATAATTTTTTGTTTCGACTTATTTTATTCAGAAAAAGTAAGTTTAAGCAAAAGAAGCAAACAGATATTTCCAATATATCCCTTTTAACTCCAACAAGTTCAGTTTCAGCTGCTACAGTATGACTCCAGAATTGTCAATAACAGCATCAATGCACCCTATTTGTAGGTTTAACCCTGACCAAGTACACTATGTCTACAATTTTGCCAGCACAATCCCAGGAATTAGAAATAGCTTGAACAATTTGATGCTATCTGAAGGCCACCCTATTACCTTTTCAGTGAATGTGGTCCTGAACATTGTCCTTTGAATAGATCTGGCTTGCACCTAGTAGAAACTAACCCTTACTTTAAATTTGGAGCAATAGTACAATCTTAAAGGATTACTTGGTTATTACTGACACTACAGCTGTATTACACTCTGCTAGCTAAATGTTGTCATTATTTCGATTTACAGATTGGGAGTAACTCCAGTACCAATTGCAGGACTTGCAGTTCTCTCCTAACACATTCCCTCCCCCCACGCTCACTTGTAATGGGAGGGTAAAGGGTCGCCTCAGCTAGACTAGTATTGGACAGTGATCATTAACAACCGTTTGAGGCACCTTGTGTTTGTTTGATTATTACGTCCATCACCATTATTGCTAGATTCATTGTAGCTTAGTTATGATGGAAATATCAGTTATAGGATCGGCCATTTACACTGTGTCCGGTAAATTCTAAAACAATTGACTGTAAGTTTAATAGCAGATAGATTTAATTTTTATACCTGTTTAACAACTAATGCCCAGCTGTAAATAGAAATAATGACAACATTTAGCTAGTAGAGTGTAATATAGCTGTAGTGTAAGTAATAAGCTATTGCAAATCTAGCATATCCCAATTGTGTGATTGTTAGATCTTTTTTATTCAGATTTCTTACCCTTCCACAAATGATTTTACTCCATAGATTTATTGTGGCATTATTGATTCTTACTATTCCATACATAGCAGGATTGAGAGCATTCAGAGAGTGTGTAGAGACTTTGACACCAAAACAGCATTTAAGGGTGGCCGCACACCGCCTACGCAATTTTTTGTTGACGGTTGCTATGCACGATTTCTACTATTGTATACTTACTGGGGCTTCTCCACTACAACACAAAGGACAAAGTACCTGCCGACGGCGCCGCTCACTAATTTTAGAGCAAATCTGGAGGAAATATCGGGGCCTGGTTATAAAACTTTGTAGCACTTTTTTGGAGCGGTGCGGTAAGTTGGAGCTCCGTAATTTGGTGCATTAGCCGAGCCGATACTCTACTGCAAGACAACGAGTTCTTATCCATTTCAATATTACTTAATGATATATTCGCAATTTTTTCTAGTTATAAGATATTGAAAAATTCTCGTTGTGGTGCAGTTAATTTTTTTTGGTTTACCCGTGTATAAAATTTTTGTGTCATTCTCATTATTGAAATAGCCCCACCCCCATACGAGTACGCGAGCAATTTTTTTTTCAATTAGTTTGTATTGGTTCTAAAAAGAGCCAACCTATATCAAGAGTAAACAACATCAATACAACAATAACAAGAGAGTCAGAAGAGAGAGCAGTTTATTGGAGATAGCCAGAGGTGAAGGTATTAGATCTGTGCAGCTTGGGAAGTCTTCGCTCCGCAGAAATCGAGCCTGGTGGATCCATCCACTTGAGTTCAGGTGGCAGAGTCCGGAGAACGGCTACTGGAGGAGAGGCAGCCTGGTGCAACTTGCTGCTTGAGCTCAGACGACGTATGGAGAGTTGCTGTAAACGAATATTAGGCAACAAGAAGCTAAACTAAAACACCACAACTTCGCGAAGTATACTTCTGCTACTACTGCGCGATTGTTTCCGCTCGTGGTGGGGTATTGGCGGGGAATAAATTAATGTCCGGATCTACAGGGGTGCCCGTTGCTATGTGCAGGCACCCTTACATATTAATGGTTGTGATAATTGTAATGATTATTGTGATCATTTAATAATATGTATGAAATAATTGACAATAAAATTATGCTTAAAGAATAGTACAAGTTTTAAACATGGACAATAGTGTCAACTACAGCAGAATTCTCACAGGTAGACACCTTGGATGTTTCAATACTCTCAAAAAACTTACAATATTAAGCTGCCTTAGTTTTCTGTGGCTGGTAATTTCACTCCTTTGGATTCTTCTCTCTAGGTGCATGCCAGTGAACAGAACAGCGCCAGGTAATAATCATTTAGAACTGCAAGGGGCCTTCACTAAACTCTAGCAAAAGTTATTGTATTATAAATGGCACCTAGGTGGCCAGCCCTTTTCACGTGAATTTTGATTTACTCACGGGTCAATTGCAATTAGTTTACAAGACTACATTGCTTTGGGTTGTTTTTTTTACCAAGTGCATTCCTCCTTTACCTGGCTTGAGTGGTGGTACCAACTCAACTTGGATAAACTATAGTTTATTGGTTAGAAGTCTCTCATTGTTCTGAGAACCTCATCATCATGGGTGTCATTTGAGGATTCAGTATCTGAGCTACTGGCTTCAAAGTTAGATAACTACTGACTAGAGCAGCTGTTCTCAACATGAAATCACACAAGCCATTCCCAATTCAGGTAATAGGTTTCTGGAAGCAGGAAGCAAATCAATAGGGAAAACTTTAAGTTCATACATTGAAGAAACAAATGACAGGAAAAATCCCAATTTTTTTGTGTGACTTTTGGACACTTTCAACAAGAAAACAAAAATTTATTAAACACCTGCAGCTCCCTTTAGTAATTTAAATCATTTAAGACTTAACTTTATTAACAGCTATAACAATTAGAAGTAGGTACTATAATGCAAGTTTTACATTATCAGTTCACACAACTACACAAATCTAGTCTCAAAACAATAATATAATTATTTATTTAACATAAAGTTCCATATGTGTTATTATGGTGTTTTCATTTGTTGTATACTGATCAGCACAAATTCTTACTTCAAGATCATCACTAGTGGCAACATCAAGTCTCCTGAAAAACCATGGAGGCTCATTATAATCGCAGCAAGTAGTACCATTGCCTCCACAACCGGCTCCATCCCACAAAAGATCTTGTGTAAGAAACGCAGTAAATATTTCATGCCTATTTCCAGCATCGCAGAAGTAATTGGTTCCAACAAAAGAGGGTACAGAATGAGGCCACTGAGATATATTGGAATACATACATGGACAAGCATACTTTTCATGTGAAGGCATGACATCGACATCATACCATGCATTAACAAATGACCACACATGCTGTCTAGTTCCTGGCGCTCCATGAGTGAGAGACAGTCCATCAATATACCAACTTTCCAATCCAATACTGCCATTTATGGAAGAGTTGAAGGCATTTGGGTTACCAAATTGATAGCCATTGATGCGCCCACAAATTTGAGAGAAGTAGGTGCCATTACTGGAATAAAATGCTGAGTTGCAGCTCGCACCAGCATCTTCTGAACTAGCAGAAGTATATTTGCGTCCACAGCCTCTGATAGGTAAATTGAAGGTGCTCCAGGAATCAGGACAGGAATGCGAAGAATCAGACATATTTAAGAACACAATTTGTTTCCATGAGCCATCATTCTCACTGCATCCAATATTAGAATGCACACCTTCAAGAAGATCTTTCGATTTCTGGATTATAGTTTTTGTGATATTGTTGTACTCTTCTTTTGAATAACAAATTCCATTAGAGGTAACAGGTGTGACAACGGTAGGTGTTACTTGGATGGCAATTGCTGAAAAATCATTGGTAACTAGTATAATTATAGCTACAAGAAATACACCATCCATATTGACACTAAGCATTACCCACTGAGTGACTGGCACATGTTTATAGTAAGTAGTGTGCAGTTATTATAACTGTACTGTTTGTTTTTAATAACTAGCTTATGTAGACTACTGTGGCATATGTTTCCAATAATTATTCAACAACAAGTATTGGCAACATTGCAGTAGTCTACATAGCTAGATATTAAAAAAACAAACAGTACAGTTATAATAACTGCTACTGAAACTGTTATGATGTCAATTAATATCCGATTTAACTAGAAGTATGCTTGACTATGCATAATACAAAACTGCTGCTTGTACACATTATGGATGGTTTCGTATGAATATACTAATTTCAAATAAATCAAATAATGATTTCAAAAAATATTAAAATTTATAAACTTAATAATTATGACTAGCTGAGATATTATGACCAGTACATTTATGGAATTAGTGGGCATCTAAATAGTAAATGTCATTCCAGTATTGTCACAATGTCTAATAGTAAATTTCATTCCAGTATTGTCACAATGTCATTAATACATATTTCTGTGTACCTGAGTGACACAAATTGTCACAAATATAATATTATAAGCTAAACTGGTCACAAATCACTGTAAGTAAGTCATAATGTTATGAGAACATTATGATTAATATACTTTCTGTAATTAAGGACTAAAAATAGTAGAATTGAGAATCCCTAATTCTATCATGCAATTAGAATTGAAGAGCTCTAGCTATAGCATGAATTTTATAGGTTAAAATAATCTTTTAATGAAAAAGTTGTTCCTGATATGCCAATATTGTTATAGTAGCATAGTAAGAATTAAATGATGTCTCATCTCCTGTCAACCTATCTTAGTCTTTGAGAATATTTATTTATGGGGTAGAAGTGCTCATTTGTATTGTTCCTTGAATACTGATTGATGCAATTGACAATAAAGTAGTTGTTCCAGCAAAGGGCTCCTTGCATGAACAAGGAATTTTTTTTTTGTATTAGAACTCAACATACAACTACCTTTCAATGTTTGTGCTGGGAATTTCCTATTTGTACACACTAATTTCCTGAACTACTATAGTATGTCCAAGTTGAGTTGGCCACAAGAAAAACTTGAATGACTTCAGAACTGAAGCAGCTAAGCATCATGAACTATTGGAAAGCTCCCGCTGGAGCAGTTAAAAATATTTCCTCACTAACCTTCAAAACTGGAGGGAAAGTGCTATTCCAAAACTCAATGCAAAAGTCTATGGGAATAGAAAAACAACAACACAGCTTTCCCGCTCTACACGCGCCCGAATTTTGTCACGTGGATCGGTGCAATCGGTCATGTTCAATGAGATTGCAAACAACTAACTTGTCCCTTTTCTAGAGAGTACTTTCTAGCCTTGTATTCCCTTACTAGTATGCGCTATGAGCGCCAAAGGGTCTGTAGTTGTTGAGTCTAGGATACGGGTAAGTCTAATGTGCAGGTAGATTTAATTTTTATACCTGTTTAACAATTAATGCCTAGCTGTAAATAGAATAATGCCAAAATTTAGCTAGCAGTGTGTAATAAAGGTGTAGTGTCAGTCGTAAATCAGGCTTATCCCCATTGTGTGATTGTTAGATCTTTTTATGCACATTTCTTACACTGATGTTTTTCCCCCCTAGATTAATTGCGGCAATTATGAATGACTCCACCTTCACTTCGGGGGTTAGCTACTAAAGAAGCTTTTCATTATCATTCTTATTTCTGTACTATTTGTTATGTAAATATTAATGGTTGTGATAATTGCAGTAATGTTTATGAACACAATTGCAAGATTAATTAATTGAAGCTATTTTAGTGGACTTATGGGTGGAGGATGTATTTCATTTACTCGTTCCACAATGCCATCCACAAAAATAATTGCTGAGCTGTGAAAAATAATGTTTTCTGGTTGTTTATATCCCCTGCACACATAGTGACCACCGTTTTCCTTTCGTAAATTGTGTAATGTAACTTTAATACCCTCAGCAATTATACTTTGGTTGTGAAAGTGTGCGCTAAACCACTCTGCTGGTTTTGAGCTGCCACAAGTGAGAGTAACTGAAGAACCTTGAGAGGTTTCGACTAGACTTGGCACGACTTGACCTTGTGGTACCTCTTTCACTACTGTAATTTTAGAATGCTTGAGAAAAGGTGAGTTTTCGTAGGTCCCATGGCAATTGTAGTACCCTGTATCTTTTTCTAATAAATAGAATAATGTAATTTCTTTGTTCTTTATGCTGTGTCGACTATGAACGGGGTCACCAATTTCTCTATGGGGCATCAGAGGATAACTAGAAATAGTCCAATGAACTGGATTTGAGCTGCCACAATATACTGTAACAGCATGCCTTTCAAAAACAGTTACAGATCGAGGTATTATACTTCTTAAATAAAGCTTTCTAAGATTCCAATTGCTGCTGCAAACAAACTTGTTGCAGTAACTATATAAAATAACTTGAAATAATTTTGGGAAATTCATTTAATTTGAAACATTACACCACCGAAATGATAAAGCTCCTTACCTACGAGAAATAATAATGCAGACTAGCCTAATGAGCATAGCAATAAGCGTCTAACGGGAGTCGGAGTCCCCTTAGAAAATATTGAGGTCCCTGTGGTTGCGCTCACTCGGGATGGCGGTTAAACTCTCCTGAGCTGGCGCAGACTTCCTCCTTCACCTTTGCTAGGCGACCACTGAAACCGCCAGTCCCTTATGCGGGGGTACTGAGGCTCGTCCGGCTGGCGCAGAGGGCTCACAGAGTTAGATACTAAACTAATTTGTGAAATTATGAAGGACTACTTGACACGTGCGTGGCTCGACTATTTATTGTCCAAAAGCCACGCGCGTGCTCTAACACAAAAGATGTAAACATCCGGCCACACCCGGGAGCACAAATTATACATACACACAAAATCATTCACAGGAAATAAATGAATAAATGACAATTCTTTACCTACGCTAGCTAGCGTGATACAAAAAGCATACACTACATATATACAGTACACAATAACAATAGTCTGTTCAACAGTTCTTTCTAGGTCTTCAGTCCTCTTCTTCATCCTTGCTCGGAGGCCACACCCACAGCCCCCTTTAGGACTCTTCAGAAAATTGACTTAGTGTGCGAACGTTTGACCTTGAGTCTGACCTTAAGTTATACATGCGTAAAATGGCACCATTGGGTGCTAGGGTTTACAGGAAGTCAGGACCCTTACTTTTTAGTGGCACTATACTCTGGAATCTAACATTATAAACTAGTGATGTGCTATAGCACAAATGGCAGCTAGCAGGTCTAAATTCAAAATTGAATGCTAATGTTATAATATATTTTTGTTAATTTTTTTTGTTTAATTCATTATGCAATTCTTTAGCAACACACAACACTAGTACACACTAATACACTTAATCAATGGATACAACGGCACAAGATCGCTGAACTAAAGGGTTCTGCTTATCATGCAGCCCTTCCAAGTAGCTCCGTTGAAAATACTCTATTGTTCCAGAGCTCTAGTAGATAAAGCAGCGCATTGTATTCTCTTAGTGACTTGACTATTGAAAAATGGGTTTTCAAGTAAGAACAAATCTGTTAGGCATGACGTGTAGCGAGGACTAACAGCCATTAACCGAGGTAACTTAACTACCGCCACTAATGGAAAATAAACTTTGCTAAGTTCGTAAGACCTAACCATGAACATCTGTCTTCTTCTGTCTCCATAGCTCTTCGTCTTTATTTTTTATTTGGAAGCCTTTGTCCTAAATTTCTTACACCGTGCTTATGTTTACGTTGTTCAAGTAGGCCCCAGGGTTGGACACACATTGACCTCTTTGAACTTTGGCCATAATATATATGTATATTTATTGCAGCTTTGATATTTTTACTTGAATATTTCCGCATCACGCGAGCGTTCTGTATTCTCCCATATTGTACGGTTTATATTGTACGCTCCTTGTAGCGCGCGCGTAGCGAGTAAAATCAATGAAAATTGTATTGTAACCGGTTGAGAAAAATTTCAAAGAAGCAATAAACTAGTGATGTGCTTGAGCACAAATGGCGAGCGAGCCTAAAGACTATACTATTTTTATATGAATGATTTTGACTTCTAACACTGAAGCTACTGAAAATAAGGTCCAGTTTTTAAATTTCGCATACTTGGTAAATGAATTTCAGTGCCATAGTGACAACTCTGCAACTGCGTGGATTGAAGGAAAAAAAACAACAACAAAACAATACACGTTATTTAAAAGTTTTCTTTGTGATATTCTTTAGCTAAGTAGTGGTTGTAACACACAATGCTTTGACACAACTGGACATGCACCTACACAGACTTACCCTCGCAGTAGTCTAGTGGACAATGTATTTTCAAGTAAATACAGTTGCGCACGGCTTATAACCATGACAAAGAGAGCATTGACTTACCACCGCCACTAAGGATTCTCAGAGCTCGTTAATTGAAAAATACTGGAACTGTGAACGCTTCACCTAACTTACGTAATTAGAAGCGCGGGCGAAAACAGAGGTCTCACGTACCCCATAAACAGATAAATAAATAAACTAGTGGTGTGCTTGAGCACAAATGGCGAGCGAGCCTAAAGACTACACTATTTTTATATGAATGATTTTGACTTCTAACACTGAAGCTACTGAAAATAAGGTCCAGTTTTTTAATTTAGCATGCAACTGCTTGGAAGGAAAACAACAACAACAAAACAATACACGTTATTTAAAAGTTTTCTTTGTGATATTCTTTAGCTAAGTAGTGGTTGTAACACACAATGCTTTGACACAACTGGACATGCACCTACACAGACTTACCTTCGCGGTAGTCTAGTGGACAATGTATTTTCAAGTAAATACTGTTGCGCACGGCTTATAACCATGACAAAGAGCGCATTGACTTACCACCGCCACTAACTCGAATAGAAACGGAAGTCCCTCAAGTTTTCAAGTTTTAACTGCACCCGCAAAAGAATTCAAAACTGTAAACAATTCAATTTCTAGGGTGATACGGGTACTGATCGATAAACCAGAGGATTCTGTTTAGTGCAATTTGGGACGGGATCGAACGCCGAGCGAACACAAAAATACGGAGGGTCAAAGTACAAAATGACATACGTATGTCCATATATATAAATAAACAAACATCCCCGATTTTCAATTGTGTTACCCCTGTAAGTGTCTCGCTCGCTACTCTCGCTCGCCAATAAATATAGCGAAATCTCGATTGAGTTACCCCTGATAGTGTCTCGCTCGCTTCGCTCGCTCGCCAACTAGTGACGTGTTTGAGCACAAATGGCGAGCGAGCCTAAAGACTATACTATTTTTATATGAATGATTTTGACTTCTAACACTGAAGCTACTGAAAATAAGGTCCAGTTTTTTAATTACGCATACACTGTAAAGGGATTTCAGTACCATAGTAACAACTCGCTGCAACTGTTTGAATTGAAGGAAAACAACAACAACAAAACAATACACGCTATTTAAACGTTTTCTTTGTGATATTCTTTAGCTAATAGTGGCTGTAAAGCACAATGCTTTGACACAACTGGACATACACCTACACAAGACTTACCTTCGCGGTTAGTCTAGTGGACAATGCATTTTCAACCATGGCTTATAACCATGCCAAAGAGCGCATTGACTTACCACCGCCACAAACTCGAATAGAAATGGAAGTCCCGTAAGTTTTCACGTTTTAACCGCACCCGTAAAAGAATTCAAAATGGTAAACAATTCAATTTCTAGGGTGATACGGGTACTGATCGATAAACAGAGGATTCTGTTTAGTGAAGTTTGGGACGGGGTCGACCACCGAACTAACACAAAAACGCGAGGGTCAAAGTACTAAAATGCCTTACGTACGTCCAAACATATATATAAACAAACAAACATCCCCGATTTTCAATTGTGTCACCCCTGTAAGTGTCTCACTCGCTACGCTCGCTCGCCAATCACTTATCACACTCGTCGTACAATATGGGAATGATATTTTACTCTCACGCCACATTTTCACTCGCCTTTGGCTCGTGAAAATATTTTGCGTGCTCGTAAAATATTTTCCCATATTGTACTCTGACTCGTGCTATAAGTATTATATATATAATATATATATATTTATTTATTTATTTATATATCTTTATAGCCCGTTACCCGAGCGACCACGCTTGTCGTTAAGAACTATAAATCTGATACAGTCTGGTATGCCCGTAAGAAAATGTATTAGCGGGGAAAAGTCTGATATAGTTCTTAGCAACCATAATTATGGTAGAAGGCAGATCAAAGCAAAATGGAATAATGAAGAGTTTGGGTACTTTAATACAATTACTACTAAGATAGCTAACGCAATACTTTGCTCGTTGTTTATGTTCTGGCTATAAAATAGTTATAAACCAAAATCATTAGGTTTGTATTTCGATTTATAAATCCTAGCCACTCGGGCTGGCCCTCGTGTCTCGGAGTTTATAAATCGCATACAAACCTCAATTTTGGTTTATAACTATAACATATAAATATCTATATCTAAATAATATATTTATTTATTTTTATACCAAAAAAACTCCATTAGTGAGAGTCACTTGGGCCACCCAATAAGGCTGTCAAGTTTTATTAAGTTAGGTTGAGAATTTTAGAAGGACAGGGTGGCACTTCAGTGTAGACAAATTTTTCCCACATGTTTAATATAGATGAAAGGATATGTTTACAATTAAAAAAAATTAGCTAAGGTGCAAATAAATTATGATCCTGGAATTAACTACATTTCCAATTTTACAGCTGTGTGTCAAAAAATCATAGAATTTGTGGGTATATATTATTATTGGATAAACCTTCTTGAGGGACATGATGCAGCAAGTAATCCAGAATATTCTGTCATAGCAAATTAAGCCATCTATGTACACTCAAAGCAGTATTGCATATAAAACAAAACATTGTAGACAGAAGTGTCATAATATCATGTTCATAGTGGTATGGCCAATTCTCACCTGAGTTCATACATTCCAGCTAGCATCAGAAGTAGTCTCAAGTCTCATGTCTTGCTTCACTGTTATTTGACTGACTAGTGCTAGTGTGCTAGACAAATCAGAGTAATACTTTTGAGGTTATAGCGTAAATTCAAGGATTTCCATTAACTTGGACAATTGACCAGTGAGTCTTCTTTGGCTATTTATTATTGATTAGGAGTATCTTTAAAAGTCTGGGTGATATAATAAAAAAAAACGTTTAAAATGAAAGCAATACTACAAATGAAAATAAGAGCCCTATTTATATCACTAAAATCAAGAATGTGGTGCACCAGTCATATCAGCGAAAGAATAAGCCTCACCACATTCACCTACCCCAAACCTATATTTGTCATTAACCCTACCTCAATAATATCAGCACCAGTCTTTACCATTAACTCCCTCCTCAGATACTATTACTAGTTTGCAGGCTTATAATAAGGTTAGACTCGATTAGCTTGACTAGACCTTTTTCTCGCCTCCCATTTGGTAAAGAGTCTGGCCTAGCGAGATTACTAAGACTATGGGAGGTGATTACTGCCAAAAGTGGAGGGAGTTTCTGGCTTTCAGAGCGGGTGCGTGTTGCTTTGGAGAGGGTGCCATTGCATTTGGAGGGGGTTCTTCGTGCAATTGGAGGGGATGCAATTGGAGGGGGTGCAATTGGAGGGGGTGCAATTGGAGGGAGTGCATTGGAGGGGATGCACTGTGCAATTAGAGGGGGGGGGGGGGTACATATACATTTGGGAGAAAGTGTTGATGTTTATAACCTTTGGGAGGGGTCTGAGAGAAGGGGGTGGAGTTTAGGCAGGCATATTAATTATTGCTGTAATATTGCTGGTTCAGCTGAACTCATCCAACTGTGTCATGAGCTCCTCCGCTGTATCTAGAATTTTGGGAGTAGTAAGTGATTTAACTGTCTTTGAAGATGGCAGACATATAAGTATGGATGATTTGGATTCATGTATTATATCAGTAGAGCTTGTTTTTAAAGAGATATTTTAGCTCAAGAAGTACTTATAGTCTCCTCTGTACCTAGTGACCTGAACAGAGCTCGCTTGTTAGTGCAAAATAATCTTCTGTATCTCAGCAGCATGAGAGACTCAATATGCCACATCTTCTCAGTCTCCCAATATTTTTCCACTTCTGAAACTTCTGATGGTATGGATCGACCAAGATACCTCATTAGTTATGAACAGCTCAGATTTTTGGTTGGAAATCACTTCAGTGTTCCACAGATTGCCAACATGCTACATGTTTCAGTTCGCGCTATATTTAGACGAATGTCTACTTTTTTTCTTTGTCAATTCGATCACAATATTCAGAAACACATGATCAATAATTGGATTTTATTGCGGGTGAGTTTCAGAGAGAATTTCCTAATTGTGGTAATAGGCAAATGCATGGTCATCTCATCTCACATGGATTATGAATTCAACAGTTTAGAATAAGGGACTCTCAGCGTAGAATTGATCCCGATGGTTGCGCTATAAGGCAATTGCAAACAATAAGAAGACGGCAATCCTCAGTTCCATCTCCAAAAGCACTTTACCATATAGATGAGAATCATAAATTGAACAGGTACTAATAAAGATATATGATCATTATTAGCTGTTAAATTTTGATTGATATTTTATTGATACGGGTGGAGGATTGTAATCCATGGATGTGTAGATGAATACTGTAGATGTATTATCTATCTCAAAGCATGGGATAACACTCAGTCAGAAACAGTTCTTGAACTATTAATGAACGCTGTCGAACACTTAGGTCTCCCTACCAGAGTTGAGGTGACAGGGGTGGTGAAAATGCTGGAGTGGCTAGTTTTATGAATAGTCATCCATTGAGGGGACCTTCTCGTGGAAGTTTTATAGATGGACATTCATAGAATGCCTCTGGCAAGATGTTTTTTTTTGCAGTTGTGCCTGTCTATATTACCATCCATTCTATCACATGGAAGATATAGGATTGTTTGATATTAACAATCAGAATTGCTTGTTTTGCACTATTATATTTTTACTCCACAAATTAATTACTCATTGCAGCAATTCCTAGAAGCTTGGAATAACCATCCTGTTTCAACTTAGCAACATTTTTCACGACTTCAGTTGTGGATTAGTGGATTTTACAACTTGGTATGTCATTGACTGGAATGGTCCCAATGTATATGACAATGAAGAAGCTGCACTGTTCCTGAAGCGGTGACCACTCTCACTCCAGATATGTGGACATGCTTGACATCTACACCGTTGTCCCCATTGTCCCCGAGTGAAAACAATGGAATAGATCTTTACAATCAAACTTTTGAATGTTTATATCAATTGTTGTCCTAGAGGAATGTGATTGGTTTCTGGATCTCAAATTGTTATCTTGCATTACAAATTTATTTCTACAATACAGGCCATAACTAGCCAGTAGTGTTATTTTAGTTAACTAAATAGAAAACCAAAACCCCTTAGTTTTGGTGTATTAGCTACTTATGGTAAGAAAACTAAAACTAAGTTGTAGAGAACATTAAAAAACTAAAACTTAATGTTTTAGAAAACAGTAAATTTGATGAAAACTAAAACTACCAGTATAGAGTAGATGACAAGAACTAAAACTAAACAATTTTTATTTGAACCAATTCACATTGAGTAATTATATTATTAAATGAAAGTATAAATTGCCATCAAGTAAGCATTCTCTAATTTGTATAAAAAAATATCATACTTTATTATATATGTCCAAGATTTGATAGAAATATGCTCTTTAGCTATAAAGTTATTTTGGGAAAAGTACATGCACTACTTGGAGTCTCATACATATATTAACCAAAACTAATTCAATTGATAGTAGAACTGATTAAACGGTCTACATGATATTGAAGAAATTCTAAAAACTAACTAGCTAAATTTTCAAGGAGAATGAGGGGGGAAAAAAAACTAAAACCGAGCCTTCAAGATATTGTTTTAGCATGATTAAAACTAAGAAATTCTGAATTTCAAAGCCAAACAGCATTGATAATTAGCATGGAGGCAGAGGAGATCATTGCCTCCTCAAATATTTTCAATCTGGTTTTACAGAAAGCACTTCACTGTAATTAACATTAGGTATTGGCGAAAAACTTTGCCGGAAAAGTAGAGGCAATTCCATAAGGGAATTAAAGAATTTTAATATGCTCAGCAGTGGATGCACCTTCCCTTCTCTTCAAATTTGTAGGTTGGTTGGTTATAGTCTACGCTATTTAGTTGTTTCTGATGCAGTATGGTAGTTGAGTTGCTCAAGAAACATTAAAATTATAGTTATTCAGAATTAAAAGGAAATTTAAATCAAATTAATTTTAAACTTGGCAGGTTGATCATAATATTTAGTTGGCAGAGTGAGCTCTATAGCACATGAGATGCCTTTGGAAGGGACTGAATATGATCGAACCTTACACTTGGCATACCATAAGACTTATACCCTAGTGGAGGAATCTCCTCGGAACTAGTAAAGAAAGCAAGAACAGTTTCCAACGTTACAGGAGGATCTGCCAGTAAACAGTCATACAGCCACACACAAAAAAAACACGGCAAAAAGAGAGTAACTAATTACATAAAAGAATAATACTAAATAATTACACACTCACAACTTACTTTTCTCATCTTCAACTCCTTGGTGTAAATCAGTTGTTGAGAAGTGATCTTATGAAATTGACATATATAAGGAGAAAATAAAATTAATATCACTTAATCTTATACTTACACTTTTCGCACTCGTCCAAGTAATCTACAAATCAAGAAAAAGTATCTTCTTCTTTCCTTTGAGAATTAGTTCCTTCTTCTCAATAACTTACTTTCTTAAACAAACCTACACATACTTTACTAATCAGACAATTTCATGCACATAGCTTTCTACCTGATGTGAGCTGTTGACGCCCATCTATAGTAAAAAAAAACTTCAGTACTCACATAAAGCAAGGCCATCACTGAACTGATCAAGCTCAGCTTTAGATCAAAGAATTACATGATGAAGGGCTACTACTTGAATCATTTCAGACTTATCACCAAATGTAATATGGGCGGAAGGCTTGGTAAACCCACACTCTAATAAAGTAGTGAAGTTTGAATCCATCATAGTTTGTAATTCCAATTCAGTATTACATTAAAGTAGCTGCAAATGAACAAGATGAAACAAAACTTAAAATTACATCATCTATGTAACTTCTTAACTCAATACTTTTATAGCCTTTGAAAGTTGGTTTAAACATATGTTTTAAAGTATGTTCCAGTACATGCTCCCTCCTGACATAAAATGAAAATACCTCCTCTTTGACTGTCTTATTCCATTGTTGGATTAATTCACTTAGTGATCAACATAATAAAAAGTGTCTTTAGGTATACAAGCACGCAGTACAGCACAAGTGTATACCTTTTCCTTAGGAAAAAAGAAAAAGAAAAATCTCATTTAGTATGAGCATGTCAATTTTTCTTTGCAAAGGCTAAATATGAATTTAAAAAGCTTGCCGAACACACTCACTCCGGTTCAGCTGCTAAATCTTTTTTGCTTATTTCTTTGACATACTCCAACTACAGTTCATCTTCGAACTTGTTTGTGAATTAAATTATTATAATTAGTGATATTATTAAATTTTCTTATTGAAATGAGTCTAAAAGGATAGGATGAGTCATGAATGATTAATGACATAGATATTACATATAGATCTGCATGTTTGGAAAATATTAATTCTTCCTTCTGTCTGTTTAGAGAAGGAATGGCCTCTTCATTGCCTTCAATTACTATTGGGTTACTAGGAAAAGTAGAGACACTTGGGCATACTTCAGTCTTCTGATAACAGCACAATAATTTATATAACATAACTATGATGCTAAATTCCCTGCATTAGTTATCTCTTCTCTCTTTTCCACAGATGACAGCTCTTTTCAATTGACTTTGACTTAGAGTGTGGTGATGTACAGGGAGTGATGAAGCACTATCTGATGGCAGCTAAACATTTGAATGTGAACATAACATAATGCATTTTCTATGCCCCCTCCCACTTTCATTTTGTCATGTGTGCTCTGCTGATGTGATGGTCATGCTCTTTTTGTGGTATTGTTCCTTTGCTGAAAGATTGATCGTATGAATGTTAAACTGAGCTGCTATAATAGTTAACTTATTTGGGGAATAGTTACACTCCTTGTCTTTCCTCAACTCAAACCTAGTTCGGTGCCGGCTTTATAACCCTGTCATCTGTAAAACAGTTCTAGCACTAGCAGTGTATGTAACTAGTAAATAGCCTGTAGAAGGCACCATCATTGTTACTGTGGCTTCAATTTGTATTCCAGTGATGTAAAATAGTAAGGAGAAGAATTTAGTACATGTTATGGTCTCAACAATACTAGTTTTGATAATCAACTGTGGGGTAGTCTTCTGTTTTTTTTTTGCTTATTTTAAGAGAGTGGTTGTGTCTCCTCCCTCCTCAGCCCCTTCTCTCCGACCCCTACCACAGGGTATAAACACCACCCTTTCACCCAAATGTATATGCCCCCCCCCCCCCCCCCCCCCCCCCCCCTACATGCTTGGTGACCCCCTCCAATTGCACGATAGTCCCCCTCCAAGTGCCAATTCACCCTTCCGTATGCCGCGCACCCCCCTCCAAATTCAACGCGTCCCCCCATCCAAAGCCAACTCGCACCCCCCTCCAAATGCAACGCCCCCCCAAACACCCCCTCCGATAGCCCTCCGGGACTCATAAGATATTAACCGTCCACATTGGGCATCAATTCCCCCTCCCATAGAAGGCAAACCCCCCCCCCCCCCCCCCTCCCTCCCCAAATTATTCGCAATAGCTATAGGCAATAGCTTCAGAACTGGGGTCACTAGCTAGCCAATATTTGGTTACTGAAACTATACTTTGCTGAGCAGCACATAAATATATGAGCAAATATTGAGTATAACTTAACCATGTTTCAGTAGCCACTATAACATGACACCCTTTAGAGCACCAATTTGATCCTATAGTATGTAAATTGATTGATTGTACATATTTCTCAATAATAGTTAATTAGATTAGGTAAATATTATAGGTAGACAGTAAAAAATAATAATAGTCCATCTTTTATTACAAATATTCAACATAGGCTTCCACTATTATTGTTGCAGAAGAGTGAAAAGTTTCGCCCCAATATCTGTCGTATCCCCTGCATAAATAACGACCACTGTGGTTCTTTTGGAGGTCGTGTAATGTCAAAATATTGGGTGTGGTAGTTTTATTTTGGTGATAATAATTCACGCTTAGCCACTCCACTGGTTTTGTACTACCACAGGTTAGAGAAACAGAACTGCCCAGGGAGACTTCCACCCAGTTGGGCAATACCTTTCCAGTCAATACTTTATCACTTACCATGACTCGTAGATGTATTTGGAAAGACCTATTCTCATTCAGTCCGTGACAATAATAAAACCCTGAGTGTTCCTTCAATAAGTTTTTAAGTATAATCGTTTTATACCCCCTCCTGTGTCGACTAGGCACCGGTAGCTTGGGACGCCTATGCACATGATTTGTGTAAGTCCACCATACCTGGGTTACACTGCCACAGCGGGCTATTACCGAGGCCCCTTCCTGCACCATAACATAATCTGGCACTACAGACCCTAAACGGACTTGTATGTTATGCCAATCTTTGCCACAACTCAATGATAATATTAAGGCGGATACAACCCAATGGCAGAGATGTAAGAAGTTCATTTTCCACAGAAAATGAAGGGAACGCTTATAATTATGAAAGAAAACGACAACTTCTTTTAGCAGCGTTCATGGATTGCAATAAGATAGAGTTGTCACCAGAATATATATCATATCTGAGATGGCCTTCACAGCTATTTTCCAGGTTTAAGTTTACTCGCTATATTGGTGAACTCTGTTGCACTAGCCATTCCAATCACAAGCTGTTAAATACAATTTTCTTGAATAGCCTGACCCTTTACCAGCTACAGGATAGCTAAAGGGCGGTAAAGGGTTAGGCTACCCAAGACTATTACATTCCTACCGTGTCAATATGTAGTTTCTCCTTGGTTCTTTAAAGAAACGTAACAAATACTAACGTTCTATAATTTGGCGTTCAAGCTAAACAATATACTTAAGAATGCATTTAGAACAATTGACATTAGTCTCGCGAGCTAGACCCTTTACCTATCCGCTCGGCGGGGAAAGGGTCTGGTACATAACCAAAACGTGAATATCGCGTGCGTAAAATTAATTTTTAGGGCGCGAATTGTCCGGGTCGCATTTCTCATGGAGTTAGGGGAGGTCATATCAAGTAGCTTAGCGGTGATGAAGCTTACCCAGCTTCATCCTGAGCAGGAAAAAGCAATCAGGGCCTTCCTTAGTGGAAAAGATGTCTTCCTATCTCTGCCAACAGGATATGGCAAATCCTTCATTTACCTCCTCCTGCCTCTTTTTTTTGATAGAATGAGAGGTATGAAGCTAATCTTCATTTTCATTCAAAGTATTAAAGGTAGCTACTGTATGTTATCAAATTTTCAGGTCAGCCTGGAAGTATTGTGAGTTGCATTAGTCCATTATTATCAATAATGATGGATCAGCAATTAAGGTACAAAAATGACCATTTCTTGGTGGTGTTAATTGGAGAGGCACAAGCTGATCATGCTGTTGTGGATAAGGTGCTGAATGGTAAAGTTCATCTACTTTATATCTCTCCCGAGAACATCTTAGAAAATAAGAAATATCGTGACATGTTCTTCGCCCAGGCTTATTATGACAAACCTAGTTGCTGTGGTAGTAGATGAGGGCATTGTGTAAAAACCTGGGGTGATAAATTCAGGCGGGAATTTAGCAAATTGGGAGAACTACGAAGCATAATTCCATCAAATGTAAACATTTTGGCACTCGCTGCAACAGCCACTAAGAAAATATTTCACATCATTACAGATCGTTTGTCTATGAAAAACCCTGAGGTTATATCATGGAGTCCATTTAGAAACAATATACTTACACTGTAGCCCCAAAGATTGATTTAGTGGTGTTTGTAGTGATCTGAGACATAAAAGAGTTACCTACCCCAAAACCATAATTTTTTCAAGACTTTACAGTGACTGTGCCAGCATGTTGACTATTATGCAGAAGCAGATGAAAAATGAAATGTATGGGCCAATAGGTGCACCAAAAATGGGAAGGTTTTTGCTGGCGGATGTGTATACCAGAGTGAACACTGAGGCGAAGAAAGAGCAGATACTTCAGTTTTTCAAGACCCCTAACAGCACTTTACGGTGTTTAGCTAATTGCTACTACTGATTTTGGTATGGGTGTGGACTGTCCTAACATTAGGCAAGTTTACCATTGGGGGTCTCCATCTGAACCTGAAGAATATGTACAGGAAACTGGTAGGGCTGGTCGGGATGGAGAAGATGCCATTGCAACAATATTTGCAGAGCCAGTGGGAAAACATACAAGCAAAGAAATGAAGATATATTTAAGTAACTCCACCGTATGCCGTCGCCGGCTTTCATTTCAGGACTTTCAAAAATTTTGTGAGAGAGATATAACAGTATCAGATAAAGTGCTGTATTGTCATGCACACACTGAAAATGAATTATAACTTTAAGCCATAATTATTTGTTTTACATTCTTTTTAATCATATCAATTAACTTGTCCTGTGACAAATGTTGTAAGCCATCCATTCTTGAACTTGAAGCTGCTGTGGTTGCGATTCCCCAGAGGATAAAACACTCTTTGTTCTTCCAGTACAGTCAAAATATTCTTTAAATCATTTGTAAATCAATGGGTATGGATGATGGTTTGACGTGGATATAGAGCAAGTCTCTATTTCAAATGCATTACAAACTTTGTGCACTACTCATAAAGATTTTCCAGCTTTAACCACTGTTTTATTGCTAATGTTAGTGTAACTAGCTCACTGGCATAGACATAAATAAGATCAGGAGAGTTGTCTGGTGGCTGTTTACCTAATTCTGGCAACATCACATAGTTTAACACAATAGATTTGCTTAGCTCCTTCAAGTCAATGTCTCTAACTTTCAATATGGCATTTGCAGCAGATACTACATGTGCATGTAGGACAACTAGCAGAAAGTCTTCACAGGAGTTCATGTTCTGTTCAGGGTCATTACATACAGATGAGCGATTTAGCAAGTTTCTGAGCTGAATTAAGGTGCCATGATCTCGCCCAGAATTTGGTGAGTACAGCCTTTTCCACAATACCTAAAACATGTCAAGGTTACTACTTACTTTAGAAAATTGTAATTTTTTTTGTAAATTTCTTGCTAATAAAACTATTTCTATACCTTCATCAGAGTCATTCGGCTATGAAAATCTTCCACTACTGCTTCCAGACCTGAGAGGGGACTCACTGCACTATCATGTGTAGACCTCAGTACCTGGGCACTTCGTGCTCTTGCAATTGTGAGCTGATCTCCACCAAATAAGATCTGGTGAAATTTTGTGTCATCGTATGTGATAGTTTCCCCAGTTGGGAGGGTATAAATGCCTTCACTCTCAGTTTTTGGTACATACTGATGTATTTTTTCCATTATCTTGCTCATTTCATCGAGCTTGTTTTCATTGTGGAGGTAAACACCAAGCGGAACCTACATTTGCAATAACATACAGTTTATTTTGTCTGCTGAAATTGCTGCAGTAGTTTTTATACATGTGTACACGGCTGGGTATTATAAAGAACAGCCTTCTCTCTTAGAGAACTCTTCAAGATGTTGGATCAGTATTGTACAAGTAAGATAACTAGATATTTCACTATCAATATGGTTTTGCAATCTTAAGCTTGAAATTAATATTGCCATTTCTTCTTTGATGATGTCTATATCCAGTTCAGAGGGTAAAAGAGATGTCACATCGTAATCAAGAGATGACAGGCATGGAGCACGATCAGATAGGGATGAAAAATCCACCCTGTCTTTGACTGCTATGGCATGAAATCGGTGGAAGGATCGCTGCACTGTGTCGCATGGATGTTATAATCAACATTATCCCCAACAATCTTGAAACTACTCCATGAGGATCCCACAGTAGCAGGCTGTTCTTCTATATCTACTGATGGTATGGCTATGCTTTCATCTTCATCATTTGAATCAAATTCATCACTGCTTTCACTTCAGTCATCGTGTTCCAACTGTGACAGTGGACTGAATGATGGCGCCTCAAATGTCTGAGTCATCACTCTCCTCATCTACAATGTCTGATGTATCACTTACCCAAGACATAGTTCCACTAGGAAGATGCTGCAGCAATAAATTGCTAATTTCATAGCACAGAACTTTGCTTGTAGCCGACAGTCACCTATAATGTATTTGAAAACAAAATAGAAATAATAGCTATTAAAATAAATACCTAAATCACCTGAACATTATTAGGCCACTTCAAGAGTAATAAATATTAATTTTAAACTAAGCTATCACAATTATTAATAAAAATTAGAATGTTTTCATTTATTTTTTCTGTGTTTGCAAGCTTTCAAGTTTATTAACTGATAGAACCAACATTTTTAGTGTGTTTTAATTTTCTTATCATTACAGGTTATTAGCTATTAAAGCCATCAGTTTTTTTGTATTAAAGCTTTAATAAATCCATATAATATACAGTTGGAAGTAACATCAATGGGAACTTGTACAATTTCAATGACTTATTGAATGTAGTTGTGAGCAATAATGTCAATTATTACTTTAATTGGCAAAATTGGCAAAGGTGTCATATTATAATTCAAAATACTACTTATTTTCCCATCATTAAGTAATCATTAAGTTTTGCTAAGACAGCAAGCCAGCTTCTCAGTGAGTTATATTACGCCATACAAGTCTAAGGTTTTTCAAACTTGAGAAGTAGATGAGGTTGTGAGAAATTTCAGAGCTTTCAAAAAGTCAAAGTCTTCATTGTCATCCCCTCCTCCAGTTTTGCCCAAAGCTGGTGAAATGTAATTGTTTAAGGGTGCTGGCACATAGCAACGCTCGCGCGCGGCTTAATTGAGCAATAAACCACGAAACCACCGAGTTGTAGAGGTAGAGGGCGGACCTTAAATACCCTCGTATAGATAAGAGCTTCCTGGCAGACCGTGGTAAAGTATAGTTAACTCCGCTAACGGAGGGCGGGGCTAGAAAATTGCACAGTAGCAAAAAAGTGCGAGACAATTGGAATCTATTTTGCAGTCCAAGTCCAGAAGGACGAAGAGTTAGTCTTTCATTTTTAGTACTGCCGCATAACTTAACAAGGCAATTAAAGTTGTCGATTTTGTTTTTTAATACAGTGTACAGTCGTGACCCGAGTGGAAAAAAACACGTGAAAATGTGAATAAATATAAAACAAAATAGAAATGAGAAAAACAAAATCGACAACTTTGTAACAATTAGCTATAGCAAGCGGTGGACGAAATTCCAGCTTCGTAGTCTTCCTCTGTTTCCAAATAGTGGCGTTTACTTTTGAGACTTTGAGGCTTCATAACTCTTGCAGTTCCGTTTGTGTGTTAGTCATTCTTGATCAGTTGGCTGTCAGTTGAGGGGTCTCAGAGATCCCCCGGGCAGCGTGGACCTGCAAGGTATAGAATCGGAGTTACCTTCCACAGCAACAGTTAATTGATTTGTGTGGGCGTACCGCTTAACCGGATGTGTGAGCACCCTTAAGACTCAACAATATGGGAAGATATCAAAACGAAAATGAGGTATGCTGGTGTATGTTTTGGATAAAAACTATTTAAATTCTGGATGTAACATACAGGTGTGATCAATATACATTATTATCTAAAGGGTATATAGTTTGAAACTCAGGTAGTGCGCTACATTTTTTAATTCAGGCTAGCTAAATAATTCAGCGAAGCATTGTTACAGCCAAAATTCTGAAATCGTCTCATTTCATTACATTCCACCTACTGCTACTGAAAGTATACTGGTAACATTCTATCAGAACAATCTTCAAATAATATTATAATGTATATTGTGATATTTTGTGACTTAGGAATCTGCCCAAAGTAGTTATTTTCTTGGAGATAATGGATTAATGAATGACTCTCTAATGAGTTCGCGATATATATATATATTTGGCGAGCGAGCGTAGCGAGCTAGACACTTACAGGGGTAACACAATTGAAAATCGGGGATGTTTGTTTATTGGCGAGCGAGCGAAGCGAGCGAGACACTATCAGGTATAACTCAATCGAGATTCTGTTATATTTATTAATTTATTGGCGAGCGAGCGTAGCGAGCGAGACACTTACAGGGCTAACACAATCGAAAATCGGGGATGTTTATTTATTCATTTATTTATATTGTGTTAGTTATGTGGTCGACCCCGTCCCAAATTGCACTAAACAGAATCCTCTGGTTTATCGATTAGTACCCGTATCACCCTAGATGAATTGTTTACCGTTTTGAATTCTTTTGTGGGTGCAGTTAAAACTTGAAAACTTAAGGGACTTCCATTTTTATTCGAGTTAGTGGGGGTGGTAAGTCAATGCGCTCTTTGTCATGGTTACAAGCCAGTATTTACTTGAAAATACATTGTCCACTAGACTACCGCGAAGGTAAATCGTGTAGGTGCATGTCCAGTTGTGTCAAAGCATTGTGTGTTACAACCACTACTTAGCTAAAGAATATCACAAAGAAAACTTTTAAATAAAGTGTATTGTTTTGTTGTTGTTTTTTCTCCTTCAATTCAAGCAGTTGCAGAGAGTTGTTACTATGGCACTGAAATCCCTTTACCGTGTATGCGAAATTTAAAAACTGGACCTTATTTTCAGTAGCTTCAGTGTTAGAAGTCAAAATCATTCATATAAAAATAGTATAGTCTTTAGGCTCGCTCGCCATTTGTGCTCAAGCACATCACTAGTTAGGTCTAGAAATTGTTTTTGTTCTTGCGTGGGCGTACGTGTGTACCCTTTCTCCTACGCGCTTGCAAGGGCCCGGTAACCTTCTTAGCAACATTTTGTTTTGTTTACCCGCCGTACGAAGTAGCGATGCCCAGTAGACAAAACGTTAGAAACGCTAGGTCAAGAGCTTTGAGGTCGTTAGAAACTCCTGAAGAAAATAACAGTATATACAATACACGTGTATACAAATAATGTTATAAATCTGTTTTTGTCACATGCATTCACTATGAATAGGTTCTCAATATTAATGTGTTAAGTGCTAGTTATTAGATTTGAACCCTGTAATCCCATTAATTATTTCTGTGAAACATTCAATTTGTGTAAGTGTAACCATAACAAATAATAAATATACTGATGTGGTTTTAGTGAAACTGTTATATTTTTAGTGAAAATGTTATATTCACAAGATGAATAATATTCTTCTTCCTGGGTCAACAATATGTTGCATTTATAATTGTAAGAAAGTTTAAGCAACAGTTATTTGTATTGATCAAGATAATTAGATTGGGTTTCAATATAATAAAGTCTAACTCAGAATTATTTCCAAAACTTGTTTAAAAATGGCTGCTATAAGAAATGTTGTCCTAAACCATTGAATAAAGGAATTTTTATAATTTTTTTTCATAACTAGGCTACACAGGAGAAGCACACAGTTAATGTTAATAGTTATTCTAATTACAGGAATGTTTCCTTGATTATTTCCTAGTAGCTGTGAAATAGTGTGCTCTTTGCCTACAAACAAGCAATATATGTTAGAGGAACAATTTTGTATGGTAAGGAAGGAATAAGGATTTCAATCCAACGTGCAGCACAATTCCCTGTCCTCTAACTTAAACTACTTCAAAACACAAGTACGCTTATCTTTTATCTATCCTGCCTGCCTGCCAATGCATTGGAGATGTTATTCATGGCCTCACTGTATAGTAGAGTTAGAGTGATAATGTAAGCAGTATATCATAATGATGCATGTTGGCATCTTCACACCAAATCAATGGTCACTCTTGGATATACTATCAAGTTGCATTTTTAAGAATTATTTCTTGCATTTTTGGGTACAATAGTTAGCTGGTCTTTTTTAGCATAGGGCCTAGGAAAAAACAATAACAGATGTTTCTTTGCCTTATAAGAATAATCGAAATTCATGGTCTTTAATAATGGATATGACTATGAATCCCATTGTGGTGTATGTTGGATCCTTGAGGAAATGTCAGCATGAGCTATTCTATGGCATTATGAAGCTAATAATTGTGAGTCCAAAATGATACAAGTTGCTACACAATTTTTTAAAGTGTACTTTTGTATTTAAATTGCATGCCAAAACATGTGTCCTTTAATTTTACAAATATAAAGTTAAATTATCAATGATCAATAATAATTAATTGCATTGATCTCTGGCATGGTCCATTAGTAATATAACATTTCATGGATCGATGGGGACATGGCCATACTACTTGGTCAAGACATCGCCATCGATCAAGACATGATTTGATTGGCCATGAACTTTTTTACTGATACTTACTGCATTATAATTAATTTAATGTATGTTCGTTTTCATAAGATTATTAGCTATATCAAAGCTATCAATGCTTTTGTATTAAAGATTTAATAAATTATAAGTATAGGTATATGTAACATCATAGGAAATTGTTAAATAATTTTTGGTGGTATTATGTGCAAATACAACCAAAAAAATTACTATTAGGGAACCCCTCACAGTGGAGGTATAACAAAAATCTTAATTGCTTTCTATTGTGGGCGGGGCTAAGTTCTTATGTAGCAACAGCTGACCTTGATTTGATTAGTAAGCCTGTGGCTGTGGGGTTGTTTTAGTTAGCTAGCAATGTCTGATGAGTCTGAGGCAGAAGAAAGTGCCACAGATCATCTATATATAGCTCATCAGAGACAGGTGGTATAACAACAGTGCCAAATTCATTAAAGCTATGCACCAAACATTATTGTTTGATGGTACTTCAGATACCAATGGTAATGCTTCAGATACAAACAGTGATAATAGTAGTACCAGTAGCAATACGTCTCTACATCATGGTAAGCAGAGTTGTGTTTTACACCACATCCATTGAGAAGATATTAATTCACAAAACACTACTACATTTTCCCGTCAATGAATCATTGTCAATAATGTCTAGTATACAATAGGTACATATAGTTTTCTAAGGAGTTGGACATGTACAATTTTTCATTTTGGCCTAGTTTTGAATTATGTAATACTAGTCAATCTGATAGTTAAAGTTCTAAATATCTTTAATATGTGCCAATCTTGATTAGAGTGATCATTCAAAAGCTGTATATATTATTACTGTTCATCATTTTTGTCACCAGAGGGTATAACATGTTATATTGCACTTGTTTCATATATCATTTCTCTAGCAAATTATATTTGGAATTCACTATCCATGTATTAAGCTAAGAAGAGCTTAATTTGAATCCAGCAATTGCAATTATTTATAAATTTGAAACTTCGTTATGACAGAGTAAAACATGATTATATTAATTGTGTATTATGTATGTTATTACCATAGTTAATAAATTCCATCAAAGTGTTTGTTTAGTTGCAAGGAATGTCCTGTGTGACTATAAACATAAATAACCGTATTAATTGTACTAAAATAATATTCATAGCCTTGTATTTACCATGAATAATACAATAAGGTGACCTCAGATAAGCACTATAGTTCAAATACATTTATGACTAAAACATTTCTCATTAAATGACTACCCGTGAACATACATTTTTAACCCCTTCAATATCAACAACAGGAGGGGAAAAAAAACAACTTTTAAGCTCAACCTAATAATGGAATATTTTTTGTGTTTGGGGAAGGAGGGCATTTGAGGTTTTTGTCTGAGGTTTTGGTAGAAAGTCATAAAAATATAAATAATATTGTAGGTTAAAAACTGATTACACTAACACCTGCAAAGTTATTATTTCTTTAATTCAACAATGACAGAATCAAGTAATAAAAAAACAACAACAAAAAACACTTAGGCCTCGTTCTTTGACAAAAAAAAACACTTCTGGGCACATTGTTAATTCTGTAAATGCATTGAGAATCTTAATATTTGCCATCAATTCACTTCTGTAATTGATAGTTTTGGTATTAGATATACAGAATAATTTGTGACCCGCTCTGAGAAAACAGACCACTTTTAATTTTTTCCGCAACCGCACAATAGGCAAAACCCCAGTAGGGTGAAAAACAATGAAAAAAATTTTCATTCAATATTCTTAAACTTCAGGCTTTCCTTCACCTGTGCGCCAAAATTTAAACCCTAACTCTAACGCTTTCTGTGTCAAACAGCCCTCTAAAACACTAACTTAAGAAATGGCCGTCCGTGTACGGACTTAGTAACTTACGTCATTATAGATGTTGCTATAGCAATTCCCGCGAAGTCTAAGCAGCCAAAATGGCGGATAAAGACGTAGCTAGAGCTCTGAATATACTGGGCGCTGATAGAGACCTGATAAATTCTGACAGCAGCGAGCTCTTGGATCTCATCAACGACTACTGGGCCGACGATGAACCCGACGACCTCAATGCCGGTATGGTAACCGCACCTACTAGGCCACTAAAATTCCTTTTTTTTTGCCTTATCTAAGATCAGTGCTAATTAAGTTTGTGTGTAACTTGTAATAGATGAATGCAATCAACTAGAAACATTTGATGTGCAATCTGATAGTGATGAAGAGCTTGATTCACAAGTCAGTGAGGTTACAGCAAGTGAAATAGTGAATGCTAGTTATGTTAGTGTCTCTCAGCTGAATTCAATGGAATTTGCTGATGAAAGAGCTATTGATATGGCTGAGAATGCATCAATAGTCAAGTTTAATGAGAATGGATGCAATAATTGTCATTATGGAGATGATAACGGTCCCTGCTGTGCCAGCATGTCAGTTGACCACTATCACACAGTTCGCTGCCAGATGCAGGATTTAACCCATGACGAACTGGACTTGGTAGTGATGGGACAGATAATGGCAGGTTGTACTGATCCATCCTTGAGTGGCAAGAGAGTGTCGCACACCACCTTTTTCCACTGTGGAAAACGAATCTGTTTGAAGACGTTCCTCTTCCTCCATTCCATTGGCTACACTCGCTACAAAAATATTAAAGCAAGTTATTTAGTTCGAGGAGTGGAGACTAGAGTTCACAAAAATAAAGGCAGACATCCTGTATTAGGATTAAGCTTTGATGACGTTAAAGGTGTAATACAATTCGTCATGAATTACTCAGGTACAATTAAATAAAATAGATTTATAATTAGGAAATAAGTATTAATTAGAATACAACTGTTTAAAAGTATGCTTACAATTAGATGCCAATGCTCTCCTCCTACCTGGCCGAGTTCCTGGGTACAAAAGTTCTGATATAAAGCTCTTGCCATCTAGTACAACCAAACATGCAATATGGGAACTCTACATACAGGCGACAGTAAGTGATGACTCACTTAGAGCTGTTGGCTACTCCACATTCACACGTCTATGGCGTGAGCTACTCCCCAACATTGTGGTCATGAAGCCCATGAGTGACCTGTGCTGGGTTTGTCAGCAGAATAGCAGATTTATTACTAGATCTTCCAATAAACCTGAAGAGGAGAAATCAGCAGTAAGTTAATAACATAACTAATTATTTTAACATACTTGAATAATTTTAATTTTAATTAGACCATAAAAGCAGCAGAACAACACCTAACTGAGGTAACAAGGGAACGATCAGTCTACCGTCATGCTTTGGAAGAGGCTAAAGTTTCCATTAAAACTCACTTCACCACCTCAGCTGGTGCTTTTGAGCCTCCGTCTCCAGGTAGCAACAGGATTGCCAACTCCACACCAATATTTGCCCATTACAGCTTCGATATGGCCCAGCAAGTCTTCTACCCAAATGATCCCCTCCAACCAGGTCCTGTGTACTTTCTCACACCAAGAAAATGCGCAATATTTGGTGTATGTAGTGAGGCAATACCTAGGCAGGTGAACTACCTTATAGATGAGAATTTTGACGTGGGGAAGGGAGCTAATGCTATCATCAGTATGCTTGACCACTTTTTTGACCACCATGGACTAGGTGAAAGGAAAGTACACCTGCATGCAGACAATTGTAGTGGTCAAAATAAGAATTCCACAATGGTTCACTACCTGTTGCACAGAGTCATGACTGGAAAACATGACACTATCACTTTGTCATTCATGATTGCTGGGCACACTAAGTTCAGCCCAGACTGGTGTTTTGGCCTTCTGAAAAAGAAGTATAGGCGTACATATATAGGAGGACTACCTGACCTAGTGGAAGTGGTTAACAACTCTTCAGTCGTTAACGTGGCTCAAGTAGTGGGCTCAGTAGATGGACAAGTCTTGGTACCTACCTTTGACTGGCAAGCTTACTTTGCTCCTGTCTTTGTGAAACTGAAAGGCATAAAGAAGCTCCACCATATTCGTTTCCAATCTGATTCACCTGGATTTGTTTTCGTTAAAGAATTCAGCAACTCAGATGAAAATAAAGTGTGTTTAATTAAGAAGGGATCACAATCACTACTTCCTGGTACCCAGCCTCCACAGCTAACTGCAACTGGTCTTTCCTTACAGCGCCAGTGGTATCTACACAACAAAATTCGGGAGTTTTGTCCTGAGGATATGCAAGATACTACTTGTCCTTTACCTACTCAGCGTCTTGATGACCAGTGCACTCCTTCCCGCTCACCATCGCCAGTCCCAGCTTCAATTACAGATTCCCCAAATTTTGATGAACCTCAGCAAAAACGAAGGCGACATTGTGGATTATGCCATAAAACTGGACACAACTCCCGCACATGCCCTGAAAAATAGTAAAACAAACTTTGTTTCATTAATTTTTTCTTTGATTATGAATTATCCTAATTTCAGTCAACACTATCATTGCATTATGGAACTTTGAATCAAACAATAATTAGCTAGGGATACAACCACTTAACTTTAGCTAGTATACCTAACAACTTGTTGCACAGTTTTGCTACTACAAGAAGTAGGATTGATAGTGTAAAAACAACAGTTCTTACGTTTTAGCATGGAGGTGGTGTGATTAGCAATGTCAAACTCTTGACCTGGGAGGTGCCTAGCTAATAAACATGCACGGCAAGAACTAATTTTCACTACCTATCAAAAAGTACTACTAGAACACTCAATATCCGCTACGCTTACCTTCTAATAACCATAGAAACTCTTCAAAAATAGCGAGAAAGACTGTTGTTCAAGTTCAAACTGCTGCGAGTCACAAATCTCCCTTCCCGGGAAAAAGATTACGTCATCGTAACACGGAAGCGTTTACGGAGAAATACCTTTGAACTTAACAACGCTTTTTCTCGTAAACTTTAATTGTTCAATACCAGAGTTGAGGGTAGCATTTTTGAGTGTATCTTCGCAACGGTGGTGCGTCCGAGGTTCATTTTTTGGCTACAAATTCTAGAGAGCATCTATTATTGAATAAAAACATAAAAAGAATTTTGAAAAAAAATAATTGTGGTCCGTTTTCTCAGAGCCGGTCACATTTATGCATCTATATTTTGCTGTTTACAAAGTCACTTTTAATAGTGAGCAATTCCTCACTTGTACCTTCCATAAATAGTAGTATTGGTCAAAATTTGGGCTACTATTTCAAAATTCTCTTACTTTTGGCAAGTATTATTTAAGTTCCTGATCGCCGACAGCTTTACGATTGAGCTATTTCTCATGACTCAAATACTCCGAGGAGTTTTCACCCACCGCGCATTAATTTTCGCGATATTGCATCAGCCCAACAGAATTTTTCCTTGCCTGTTAAAAGCCCTGTATTCCGAAGTTAAGGGCGCATTAAGAGTGTTTTCTCTTATTTATCTTTTCACTGACAAAATTAAAACGCTAGTTTAGTTATAGCCATGCATATTGTGATTATTTCAATTGGGATTATATTCACTTTCTCGAAGCCTTCACTGTGTGGTGAGCCTGTTTGCAGTTAACCAAATAAAAAAAATTAACCACCTATTTCTTTTGTAGCTCCACCGGTCAATCTTACCTCTCACCAGAAAGAACCATATTTTTGCCCAGCTGATGAAATTGCTGCGTTTACTTGCGTTGCAGCGGGAACTGACTTAGTATGGATTGTAGATGGCCGAATGTACTCTTTCAACGCAATATCTCGCCTTGGAACTGCAAGATCCAACCAGGATGCGTCCGTGGTTGCAGCATTGACAGGCGTTTGGGACTCAAATGGTGACGGATTTGCGTACAGGAGATCTGTGTTGACTGTCAGCGTACAACCATCTGTGGTGGATCCAATAGCAATAAAATGTCATAATGGAACGAATTCTGATGCACAAGAGATATACATTTTACCAAAATATAATGGTAAGTATGCTATTAACTTATTTATATTCATATTATTATTATTATTATTATTATTATTATTATTATTATTATTATTATTATTATTATTTATTATTATCATCAATATCATCATCATCATCATCATAATTAATATTATCATTACTATTATTATTATTATAATTGCCCCTTTTACAGCGCCAAATCTGACTTTATCTATGATAAATATCGAGTTCGATATCAACCTGAAGGTGTGGAATATGTCTTGGGATAGTGAGGGAAGAGACTTAATTGACTTCTATGCCCTACAAATAGACTCCAATCGGCCTCAATTCCTAAAGAACAATTCAGCTCAAATCATTTCACCAGATCCCTCCAAGAATCATGCTCTCAGTATAAAAGCGGTGGACTACTGTGCTCAAGAAGGTCCACGGATGAGGTACAATTTAAAATGGCAGCCTCAGCTTCTCATATCTCAATCTACCATAAAACAGGTCTCAGCAGGTAAACTGTAATTAAATAATTTATATTATCAGATTGATCTTTAATTGTTGTTCCAAACAATATAGGTGCAAGTAAAAGTGGTCCAATTCAAGCAATTCTTATTGTAGCTGCATTGTTGGGTTCAGTCTTCTTGAACTTAATGACCTAATGTTCGACATTTACTGGAAGATATATATATATATATATATATCATTCAATACTGTCTTGGTATTGTAGTGTAGCCATGAGTGTATTATAAACTAGCTACCCATTCACATCCAAGGTGTATGTTCTTACACACAGCTTCTTCCAGAAACAAAGCACCTCTTCATCCATGAACAAAGCACCTCTTCATCCATGAACAAAGCACCTCTTCATCCATGAACAAAGCACCTCTTCATCCATAAACAAAGCACCTATTCATCCATGAACAAAGCTCCTCTTCATCCATGAACAAAGCATATCTTCATCCTTGAACCAAACATTTCTTTGTCATTGTCATAAAATGATCTATGAATCCTTGTTATAAAGTGATGGTTATTACTGTGTTTATTCCTAGCTTTTTGTTTTCATTCATGACAAAATTGGGAAATACATCAATATTGCTACAATTTATATTGATTTAATTATAATATGGAGGAGTGTTGAATTTCTATAAATTATGAAGTTTTTTTGACTCACTGCATGGAGAGTTAATTAAATTCATTGTATATTTTGCAATATAAAAAAATGTGCCTATATTCATGAATTGCTTACAAAAACATAAACTTAATTAGATGTACTCTCTCTCTCTTTCACAGGCTTTTTTTTTTTATACAATACAGATTAAAAGTATTTGGTTACCACTAGGAATCAAACCCAGGACTGCTTGCTTAACACACAAGTGGTCCTGGGTTCGATTCCTGGTGGAGACGAAAATTAATATTTTTAATTCTGTATTGTATAAAAAGAGCCTGTGAAAGAGAGAGAATACATCTAATGAGTAAAAAAAGGCTGAGAATGAAATTGTGAAAACATAAAAATTATCAAAGATAGCATTTGAAAAAAAAATTAAATCCATTAAATCCAATTTGTGCAGCCCACAGGTTAGGTTAAAATTATATAGTTATTTCACTGTATTCTGTACATTGTTATATATAGCACACTTATACTACTGTGATACCAATAAAAATTATGCACACATAATATATTATGTCAATTTCCAAACCAGGGATTGAATAAAATTATTATCCTTTTGATAGGCTAAAAGTATTTAATACTTCATGTAATGTCTACTATGAGACTAGTTTCATAAATTTGTCTATTAATTGAAAATTACTTATAATTCTATAGTATAAGTTGCTCCTTGCACATTAGAAATTGTGATATAGCTGTACTTATCACAAAGGCTACTAACACCATAGACATTTTAATTCCTTAGAAAAGACAGTTCTGAGTTAGTACAGACTTTTCTAAGTAATTATGTAGTTATTTTTAAAATCAATGGGAAATTTTTGGACAGACATCATTCAGTTTGTTTTACTTACAATTATGCAAGTTAAGGGTAGTTAAAATTTTCATTTTTTCCAATATGAGTCAAAGTATAACACACTGAACATGGAAGGCACATTTTTGAGAAACAATTAAACATACCAGTTGGTCTAAGAAGGAAGATTTTCTGTAAGAGCTAACAACGAAAAATTAATTGACATAATATTATTTTGGACATGTAACATTGAAAAAATATTTATGATAAACTTTAAAATTTAAACTTATGCAAACGTACCAACAAAACATCCAAATGAATGATATGGGTTTAATATTTACTTTCTTGCTAAGATTAATCAATAAATGATAGATTGTAATTCGTTGTCTATCTGGTTGATATGAATATATAAATGGGGGTTTTCCTGGGATTTTCCAAGTAAGTATTGTCTGGTCTGCACTATATTTCTATATCAACCTATATAAATAATATATTTTATATGTGCGTATATTTGTAACAAATTTAAAGATGTAGAAATTTATGTGAACTTGTGGACAATAAAGTGTTAGAATATGACCGTAAAGCACAAAGTACAATATTTTTTTATTTATTTGAAACCAGTGTTAGTTCTGCCTCTTTAAAAATATATTGTACTTTCACAATTGCTTTACTATATTGCTACAAAGAATAGAGTGATTTTCCCTGCAAAATTGAACAATGTGTCTCTATTCTGTACCTCAGTGTTTCCAGACAGTACTCATAAAAAACAAATATAGAAAAGAGATATATACAATTTCCATAGATTTTGGAAAACATAATAAATTATGAACACTACACTATGGCGTATATTGAAGTGTTTAAAGACAATTGCATCACTACATAGGAATTTCTCTCCATGAGTACCTTACCTAACATGAGGCTAAGAAACATTTCCTAGTGATGGTCCTGTCACTGCAATTTTCATTAAATGGTTCAAGTTGTGGTCAGTTGACTTCTGAGCTTGGTTGTGATCAAATTCATTCCACTGAAGTATCATCGTCTTGAGGAGGAGGAATTCCAAGTGGAAATATCTTTCCCCCTTACCCAATAGAATTGCAAATGTATTATTCATGAACTGATTATTTGCTTAGCTCTGCCCTAATGGTAATGTGATAAGGTTGAAATTACAACACATGAGTCATTGGACTAAACTAAAAAGAAAGCAGTCTGCATTGCATGTGTAATACTTGGTGCATTGTACTAGATAAAGTATGAAAAAATATATGGACTAGATATGCATTTTGTCTCAAAACTGTGGCTCACGTGAGCATCTTTGACTCCTTAGGCTATGGGGTTTTTGGGGGTATTGTGGCTGAGTAAGCTGTACAAAACACACACTGCCTTTGTATTTCACCATCACTAAACCCTAGCTCACTACAGATCAGTATAGTGTACAGCCCACAACATTTTCTTTTCTTTTTTTATAGCTGTACTATATATTTAAACTATAGCTACTTAGTAACAGTCATGTGATAACATTATCATCATCAAAATTACATCCTCAGAAAAGTATTATCACTTTCCACTGTCTCTGGACAGAAATTAATTTTCTAGCAAGGGTGTAGACAAATAAAAAGTGGCATTTAATATTATGGCATATAATGTTATAGTTATAATTAAAGTCCCACTAACAGCATTCAAATGCTTGTGATAATTGAGCACCCTGGATTCCCCCCTCTACACCCATGTACATGTGATTTGAACGTATTGAAGTTATTTTATTACAATTATTAATATTAATAATGTTGCTGACATTTTACAGTCAAGGTTGTGACTGAACATACACTAATAATATTCATAGCTATATAGGAAGAAGCTATTTCATGACGGAAAATTATATTGGCATAAAATAGTGTGGGCAAATAAGTGAGTGTTACAGTTGTACACGTGAATTTTTCCCCCAAAAAAACAAACCAACAAACCAACAAACAAATAAATAACAACATAATTTTGTCTTTATAACCTTTAATTCTTGTTCTAGATGTATGTCCAAACTATAATATTCAGTGAAAGTATTTGATGTAATAAATGAATATGCAATAATTTTTATGAACAGAGAATAAAATATCCATTCAGTAACACATTTTGTTAGAAACGCATTCATGTCTGTATTAATATATTGAATATTAAATGTATTTTTTTTGGTTCCAGTGGCTTTGAAGGTATACATTTTTATTGGTCCTCATATTGTCAATGTTGTTACCCTTAAAATTTCATAACAATCTATTAGTGTATAATACTCAGTATTGAATTTAATGAATGTCATGTGACTTTGAGATATATAAACTTTGTGTTGCATAATTTTGGGAAGATTATATGAAATCACATCTCAGCTTAGTTAGTAGCCAGAAGTCATAGTAGCTAGTACTAAAATGGATCAGGAAGGCAAGTTTTGTAATTAAAAATTCATACTAGTACAGGAATAATGAAGATCAATAAAGGAGAAATCTGAATCATAAGCTATGTTTAGTCTTACTTGCTTAATTCATAGAGTTCCCTTAGATTGAAGGCATGTGTAATCAAACCATTAAAGTTTCCTGTAAAGAGTTTTTATTTTCTATTTATGATTTTAGCTCAAGAAAAGATGGTTCTTATACTAGCCATAGTGTTCAGTGCTATGGCACTGTCATTTTGTCTGGCCACTTCTCTCATTGGTTATTCCATTTATATGTGTTTCAAACTTCGGAAATCCTTGAAGAAGAAAGAAAAATTCCTGAAGAAAGAAAAAATGGGATCTAAAGAATCAAAGTGCCTTCAGAATAAAAGTTTAGGCGCAGTTGCAGATATAAAATGTAGTGAAGAGAAATGCCAGGCACAGAAATTCCCAAAGGAAAACTTTGAATTAATCAATAATGTGGCTTATGAATCTGTATCAATTAGAAAGGATAACTGATTACTTTTGACTACTCCCAAAGCAAACTGCTGTAATACAACATAACTGTTTTTCATCTTGTTTATGATTCTGTATAATTATTATGTTTGTTCATTTTTTCTGAACATTTCATGTACATAAAATGTCTTAAATTTTTAATTACTTGTTGTTCCGTAGCCCTTAACTGGACATCACGTAATGTGATCAAACAACGGTTATGATACTCTCATAAACGTATGACTATATAATTTTATACTATGGCTCACTGCTAGTTTATTGTTAGTTTATACTAAAACTGAATCTCAAATCTGACATAAACAATCACTGACATAAACTGCCATAATCATAAATAAGACACTAAAATGATAGCTGTATAATTATAATTTTAATTTATTTGAAAACATGAAAAAGTGAAATTCATGTTTCATTCACTCAATTAGTATTTGTTTGAATATAATTTTTTGGCTTATTATATAATTTTTAGTTTATGTTACAAAATTTCAAATAGCACAGAATACACAAGTGATATAGTCATAGAGTATTTGGAGTATAGCACATCACATTGCATTAAAACACTGTATCATAGCACGGAAACTGTATGTCAGCTAAAGTCGTATTTTATGGTATTCCATTTTAGATGTAAGTGATAATCCTCTAATTAGATCGCTTCTTTCTTGTAAGTTCTGTGTAAATTATTTCATGATGACCATCTGTACAGAGACGAATTGCTTGTGCTGATAATTTTAGTCTCGAATCATTTTCACTTTGCTACAAAGTTGTTATACAGAAAGTTTTTCCCAAAGCATTTTTTACATAAACACTAAGCAGTTAAGTAAACTTACACTCTGTGAATAACATATAGTTTATACGACTAACTGGTGTTTACGTTAAATATAATTATGGCCTCTGAACTGTATCCTTTTCATCCAATAAGCTTTAGGTTGAGATCCGAAATTAAACTCATTCAAAAAATGGCAAAACTGGATAGAATGGCTGGGTTCATTATCCCTCTACTACTATCTCTTGGTAAGTTAATAAAAATTGGTAACAATCTTATAAGTATTTCTGGTTTGTATTGTAGGATCAGTCATTGGAGAGTATACAGTATCATATCGTGAGGATGGACAGGCAGTGTGTCCCAGTCATCACAATATACTGAGATGTAGTGTTGATTCTAGACTTAATTCCATCACTTGGCACTATGGATGTCAAAGATCTGCTATGGTTACAGTATCACTGTCAGACAATCAGGATGCTCAGAATAGGATGGCACAGATCAACTGCAGCAATGTTATGTTTAGAATGTTCTTCACATTCTTCAAGATCAACTCATTCACTATTAGTAATGTGACTGTGATTGGAGAAGTCTTGAGTCCGATCCATAATTACATTAGTATGTTTTTAGAATGTGACGGGTCAATGGTAACAAATGAAGTGAAAGTATCAGGTAAGAAAATGGATAACTATTATGGTGCAACATTCCAACTGTATTATCTATTCTTACTTAGCAAGGAAAAGTTTTCAATAATCTTCATGTAGTGGGACAAAAAATAAGATACCAAACTCACCACACACATAATATGTATGTATGTATTTAATAACTGTGTATAAAGAATCAACAATATAATGTTATAATTATACTATTTTTATGTGTATCCAAATGTAAATTATATATTTTGTAGGTCCACCTCCTCTACCAAGTGACTGGAAATTGATATTTTATAGTGAAGCTTTTAATTATACTCATTATCCAGTTCTGTTCACCTGGTCATCTCCCCGTAAAAATGATACCTTGTTCTCTCCAATAACAAACTACATTCTTTCCTTAGACAGAATCTTTGAACAAAACTTCTTTCAAATGATAACTATTGACAAAGGTGCATCAAATGTCACTTTGTGGCATGAGTTTAATAACACATACAATGTCAGTTTGCAGTCCGTGAACTGTGGCAGTTTATGGAGGAGTCAGCCTGTGTTTGCAGAAGTCTATCAAGCTACACCAAACTTTTCAAGTATGCCAGATCTATTATTTGTATCAATGAAAAAATTGTAGCGCAAGAGATTAAAAACGTTGCCATCATGGATTTGAATGTGCACTGATTATTATTCTTAAACATTGTTATAAAAATGATAGCTATTTTATTAAATCTCACTAGGTACTTGTATATTTTGAGCACTTTTAATAACATATTTGCATTGAGTCACATTCAGGATAACTTTGATTGTCAGGAATGTGTGTGTATTATATACATGTGCTATATAGTGTGGTATTCCTCACCTCCAACAAACTTCAGGTCAAATGTGAGCTCTGAGATTTTCAATCATACTCATTATTGTGTCACTTTCTTCTGGCTACCTCCATCTGACATCGACTTAACTCTTATAAATTTGAGATACAATCTCACAATCTCGTCAGATGAATCAGCCATAATCACTCTGCTGGATTGTGAAGTTTTAAACTATACTCATTGCATCAAATATAATGAAAGTTATGTAGTCAGTTTGACGTCAGTGTTTGGTTACACTATCCAGAGTATACCCACACTTTTTGACGTATTTCAAACTGCACGTAAGTTTAAATGCACAATTTTTAATCAGGTTCATGTTTTATTTCAGGTATTATTTTTGTCACTAGAGCATAATTAATTGGGTGATTTTGTATATCATGTGTAGGATCAAATACAGAAATCACTGTTAATGGTACCACTAATACCACTAATGAGATGAACACTACTATTCTCGTATCAACTTCAATTAATTATTTTCATTTAAGTATCGGAGTAGTGGTGACCACTTTTTTTTTATTGACCTCAGTGATGGCAGTATCACTAATTATATTTACTAGAATCAAAATTTCCCACACAAAACTCCTCTACAGAGGTAACACCAATGTGACTGTTACTGTTGATTGATTGAATCTTAATATTTTATAGGGACTGCTGTGGAAGAATCAGTTTATTCAAATCCCCCAAGGTATTCAATGCATATAATTATACCTTTAATGTATTCATTAGCATTGCCATTTAACTCAGATACAAAATAGGTGTAAACTGGTTGGAGACAATTTTTTTGTGCAGTTGTATATAAGGTCAAAAAAAATGGTGAATCATTTCATATATGTGTCCTATTATTTGAAAATTATTGACATTATTATTATTATACAATTATTACTAAAGTTACTTAACTATATTCATCCTTTATATTTTGTTCCTGGTAATGCAATAACAATAAAACAACATTATTTTGGTGTTCTTAATGTGTGAAATTAGTACCAATGGATTGGCTTTACAGACACCAGTAGGACAACAACAGCATGAGGTGACATGAATAATTTAAATAATATACCTTTTCAGTAATCTCATAGTAAATTGAATGTGTAACAATTGGAATAGTACACCATAGAATGGGATGCTTCTGTTTAGCAAACTTGTCTCGTTTTTGTTCTCTTCCTTGATGTTATGAAAAAATACAACAATAGCAGATGTGATTATGCAAACATTATTCAAGTAAAACAATAACAATGTATTTTCATAAACATATAAATAATTAGAAAAATGTTAATGCTAAGAAGGACAAGGCTTCCCATATGCAATTCATTTAAATATTCAATCGTTTTCATAGTTGTTTTAGACTATGTATATTATGCAAGGATGATGAGATTATCTAAGCTGTTAATATTATATCAGTTGGCAGGTGCTGATGGTAATGGTAACATCGTTTATGAAGAGATAGGAATGAGTCGCAGACCTGTTCAGCCTGCTGACCGACTTAGCTTAGCTGAATTACCTCATCAATATTCAGTTCTAACACCTCCATCTGCACAGAATGAACCTGTCAATATGGAGACTGTAAGTCAAATTCAATTCAGTCTAATGTAGTAGACAGATCATTGAGTTTGTATACTAGGATTTCAATGAAGTTGATGATGACACTATTAATGAAATTGATGAGGACAACGAAGGCAATTGTGCAGTTGAAGATACTTACAAAGATAGTAAAGACATCAGTGAGAATAGCTCTTGAAGAATTTATAAGTCTTTCAAAATGTTAAACTGAACTTAAAGTAAAGAAACAACAGCTGTATATCTTCTTGGGTACAAAGTTCTCAGTACTATTCACTTACATTTCTTTTTTTTTTGTCAAACTGAATTTTTATGTAAAAAATTCAATTGAAAAATGTAGCTATTTAATGAGTAATTTCTTTTCTGTTAATCTGCAAGTTCATGCAGAAAAATAATTATATAATGTATGACTCTTTTCACTGTTTTACTTAGTTCAGAAGAATAAATTGTTGTGTGGTACCCCCTCTCCCTCTTTGAAACAATTCCATCAACCCTGCCTGGTACCAGCTTCCCACTGCCACACTTGAGGTAATAGAGCTGCCTTGAGTACATTCCGAACAGTCTTCTGCAGTCCTTTGCCCTTGCTATGCAGTTGAATGACACACAATGATACATGTATTGGGTCTGGATGATAATGAATAACATTAATGTGAATGATGTTAGGTAAGGATTGACAACATAACGGTGTGTGTGCAGGTGATTGAAAGATTCTAAGTCTAGAGGTAGGTGTGGTCTTGGGGCATGGTCAGGAAATTGATTTAGTCCTGGTCGGACAGAGGCTCTGACACAGTCACTCTATGGCAATATAACAGGTATTTATTACAGACAAATAAAGGCAAATAGTGTGCTAACATAGCTTTAAACTAAATGCTGATATCTGATAAAAACAAAACAATATTCATTTAATTTGTGACAATCTTTTGGGTGTGGTAATTATAGTGCTCTTTTATGCTTGTACAGGCTGTTAAATTAGAACCATTGTTTCTTGAGGACCAATGCATGTCTAGAGCATTGGCATGTATAGTAAAGAGAAACATGAGAAAAATCCAAAAAAAAAATTTGTCTTAGTGAATACTTTAAGCAAAAAAACCAATAAAATTACTCCGCTTCATGTAATATGGATTGAAATGTAATTGTAAGCACAAATTTGGTTAGCATATCCACCACTATTTAGAATTATTTATGTTGAGCTGCAATAACAGTAATATCCTATGATGTATTAAGATTAATCTTATTCCTCTGTGACATCACTTCATTGGTAAATAAACGTCACACTAGTGTTATGTAATGAATTTCATTTAGAATTAGAACGACATCTGGTTTCTATTATTCACGATCACCATAAATACTGTTTAACGTTTTTCTCATTCAACACATTTAGATCAATTATATGCAATGTTTAATTGCTTTGCATTAGACTGTAAATAATAAAAAAAAGATCAGTTTTATATGCATTATGCTTTGAGACTTGTCGTAAGCATAGTTATCATGTACTTCTTAGATCGTAACATATTACGATTGCAACACAAAACAACAATCATTAGCAAGATGAATTGAAAAGCAGATGCTCTTATAATATCAGATAATGTTCACTTAGTCAGATTATTGGTCTTCTCAATGATTATGTGGATACCAAATATTATACATGCAGACACCACTTTCACAAAAATTTATGATTTAATAGTCGACTGCCATTGAATGTTGCGAGTTTTTTCATGGATCATCTAATTGACTGGCTTCAAGCTGAGTGAGAGATTGGAAGAGTTTGAAATTATAACAGCTCAAATTTGAGCTGTTATAATATTTTATGTTCCATCATCTGAAGCAGTCTATACTAATTAAATGTTCTGTTTATTACGTATAGGCATCAGTAAGCGGAGTAGTATTCTTTTTAGTAATCATAAAATCATTCTATGTAATAGTTAGAGCATGTGCACTAAATCCACCAGTACCTAAGCGCGCATGCTCTAACTATTTTAGATCCCGTTTACGCATGCCCAGTTGCCACTAGCAACTTTGTTTATCAGCATTTTCGCAGAAATGGCTAAAGGCAAAAAATAGTGCACACTTACCAAGTTAGTACACCTAGTAACAATATAGCAATGGGATCTAAAGGAAGATATTCAAATATTTCAGCCGAGAATGATTGAATAATTAAATATATTTTTGTTTATTTCTATTGTTTGGAATGTTATCGTTATGTGAAAACCAATTAGGGCATTCTACAAGTTAAAATACACAATGTCCATTCACTGCAAGAAAAGTGTCCATTAACAACAATTACAAAATCGTAAATTAGTGTATAATCAGTTGATAACTAACTCGATAAATTCTATAGTCTTGTCAATTCTTTGTCAACTTTAATATTATCAACATATATAGTTTACAGATTTGTTATGGTAGTCAATAAAACCTTTTCAGGTAGTGCGCAAGAGTGTAAAATGTGTAGTTGTTGCCAGGGCAACATAAAAAATCCATTGAATAAAATATTTATATCAACATACAAACTATTATGAATATGAATATAATTCAAATTTGATGCTACTTTTGATAAGGTCACAGCTACAAATGTACTTCATAATACCAATGATATCATTCGTACAGAAGAACACTGCTAAATACATCCAATAAAGCTACGTACATGCTAGTTTCAAAAACAACAAGAATGGTTTACATGAACAAAAAGGAGAATGGTATACATGTAGAAAACTAGTATAATTTTTAACTTCACTAATATTATTATCATGCACATACTATGACCACTACAAAATTGTTGAAAAATTAATTGTGTATTTTAAAAAATTATGACCAGTGGAAAACAAAGTTATTGAACAAAATGCTATTGTTTTTGTCAATTCTTATTGCCATTAACTTGAATAATTTTCGTTTAAATAGTCAAAATATTTAATCACTGTAATGTCTACCTTGAGACAGTATCATATAATAGTCTATTCATTGAAAATTTCTTACATTTCTATAGTAAAAGTTGCTTCCTATACATTACAGGGACCGGAGGAAGCTCTTTTGAATTGGTCAGGCTAGGAAATGGGTGTGGTCAGGATAGTGTGTGGGTGTGGTCAATTTAGTTTGTGGGAGCGGTCAAGCAGCTTCAGCTCCACCCACCATACTTACACTTAGATATAGTCCAACCTCCTTTAGCAGCATTTGTGGTTAAACTGACCTGAGCAAAGGTGAAACATACAGCTCAAAAATAATCTTGAAGTCGAAACTCATCCATATGAAATGGTTTCTTTGTGCCTGCATTAGAAATAGTCATTTAACTCTACCCTAAAGGTTAATTCCTACACCACAGAATTTGTAATTGCTTAGCAAAGTCAGTTCTAAGTTAGTATAGACTATTAATTTTTATTTCTATAATCAATCGTGTACTTATGAACGGACATCCCTCTTAAGTTTATTTTACATATAATATTCTTAAATTTGATATAAGTTTCAAGGTAGCTAAAATTGGCTGAGTCACATAATAGCGCACAGAAAATAAATACATTATTGAGTAATAATCAAACATGTCCGTTAGAATAGATAACAATGAAAAATACTTTGACAAAATATTTTAGACTTATAATTTTTATAAAGTAAAAAGTTAAACTTAAACAAAAACAAAACTGACCAAAATTTCCAAATGAATGAACCCCGTTCAACATTATTTTCTTGCTAAGATTAATCATTAGTGTATTTAATATATTAAATTGTTAATCATTGTCTATGAATGTTTATATGTGGGTTTTTTCCTGGGACTCACCAAATATGTGTTATGACTGTCTACACCGGACTATATATCTATGTATATCTAATGTATATATATCTATGTATATCTAATGTATATATACGTAAGTGTGTGTGTGTGCATGTATGTGTGACCTTGTCTGGAAAATAAGCTTTGAAGCACAAAGTACAATCATATCTATGTGACTACAGACCGATAAAAAAAAATCCTAAATTAATTATACAATAATTTGTTTGTTTGTTTTTAATCAAAAACAATGTATGAGGGTGCGTAATTTGAGACAACACATGATGTGAGTTATGTTTAGTATAACCATCTGCTAAATGACCCAGTCACACACTTAAGTTAATTATGGGGTAAGAGTATTTTACTTATTGTTCAGTTTTATAGTGTCAGTTGTATAATAGACAATCATTTTTAGGCCACATTCTGTTCAGACCTGCTGTATTATTGCAATTTTTTCTCAACTTTAATATATGATGACCTTTCTCACCAATGACTATTAGCTGTTGTTATAAATATGCTATAAAATGCATAGTTGATCCAATATTCAAGGCATAATGAATTTCTAGAACATCTGTTGTTTTTCCCTGGCATATGCTATTAGCTAAATAACATTTTAAATGGATGGGAATGTGACCAAACTTGGTCAGGACATCACCATTGATCAAGACATGACCTTATATTTGATTGGTCAAGTCATCACCGTACATTTGATTGGTCACAAAGGATGTAGGATGTTATTTTTTATTTGATTTAGCTATTTAAACATTTTAAACAAAAATTTGAACAGGAGTTAGCTAAATATTCGCCAAAACATAATTGACTTGTTATTATGAGATGATTGCTAATAATTACTAAATATTATTTCAACATAATAAAAATCCATTACTTAATTGCTATGCCTCAGACACATAGTGCTTGCAATAAAATTTTTGGTTGACTATAACAGTACAAAAATATGAATTTTTACAAATACCTTTACTACCATTAATAATTATTTTATTCTTTTTTGTGTTTGCAAGTTTACAAGTTTTTGACTGATATTTTCTATACCAGCATAATTTTGATATATTTTAGCTTCCATATCATTGATGTATTATAGCTTACATAATTATCATTACAGGTTTTTAGCTATCATAGCTATCATTGTTTTTGTATAAAGCTTTAATAACTTCATGAGTATAGGTGAGTTATATCATGGGAATTTGTATATTATCAGTGTTTTAATCTTGTTAATGCAACTGTGCACAATAAATTAATCAATTATTACAGTGCTTTAGCAAAACGTATTGTATTACTACACAAAACACTATACTACTTTTTTTGTTTTTGTTTCAATAGTAGTATGTCTTCGACCATTTACAAAGCAATCTCCTAAATAAATAGGTATAATTATAATTAATTAAGTTTTCTAGAGCGCTATTGGACGTAAATCATAACGAGGCCAAAAGAATATGCATATTGGATAATTAAAAGTTCTATGTCAATGGTGTAGGAGGGGAAAGGGGGGACTCTGGGGCCTTAATTTTGAGGCATAATCTGACGAGGTGATTTCTCAAATGAAAACTTTAAAAACACAAAGACATGCTCTTAGACCCCTCTCCCTCCCCACCCATACCGAAATATCGGCCAACACTGTTGTGTATAATGCCTTTTAATTCCAGCTGAGAACATTTCTATTATGCTATATATGACCATCTTGATTAGACTGATCATTTCAATCAGCTTTACACAAGCTGTATATTACTATTTATCATCTGTCACCAGGGATTTATAACCTGTTTCTACATTCCTAAATCAAATTTCATTTGAAGTTTACTATACTTGTATTGCGCTAAAAAACAATAACAACTGCTAAACTTAAATCCAGCAAATTAAAATTATTTATATAAATTTGAAACTTCATTGTGACACATTAAAATATAACTGAACTGACCATGGATGATCATAATATATGTGCTTAGTTGTATGGAATATCATCTATGAATATGAGCATAAAAATAATCATACATTCTATAATCATGGCTTACTATTCCCATGAATAAGGGAAAGCACGCTTTTATTTAAAAACATGATTTATTGCATCAGCCAAATAGAATTTTTCCTCACCTGGTAAAAATCCTGTATTGAAGGGCCAGTTCTCTTAAAAAATTAAAAGGACGGTTTATTACTTCACCTTATCGCCATGCATATTTTTATTATTTCAGTCGTGGTTTTATTAACTTCCTCGAAGCCTTCACAGTGTGGTGAGCTGGTTTGTATTTAACCAAATAAAACTAATTAATTACCTTATTTCTCTTGTTAGCTCCACCGGTCAATCTTACCTCTCACCAGAAAGAGCCATATTTTTGCCCAGCTGATGAAATTGCTGCGTTTACTTGCGTTGCAGCAGGAACTGACTTAGTATGGATTGTAGATGGCCGAATGTACTCTTTCAATTCAAGAGCTCGCCTTGGAACACCAAGATCTAACCTGGATTCGTCCGTAGTTGCAGCATTGACAGGCGTTTGGGGCTCAAGTGGTGACGGATTTGCGTACAGGAGATCTGTGTTGACTGTCAGCGTACAACGATCAGTGATTGATCCAATAGCAATAAATTGTCATAATGGAACGAATTCTGATGCAGAAGAGATATACTTTTTACCAAAATATAGTGGTAAGTATGCTATCAGCTTATGTTTCATCATATTTTATTATATTATTATTATTATTATTATTATTATTATTATTATTATTATTATTATTATTAATGCCTCTTTTACAGCACCAAATCTGACTTTGTCTATGATCAATATCGAGTATGATATCAATCTGAAGGTGTGGAATATGTCGTGGGATAGTGAGGGAAGAGATGTCATTGACTTCTATGTCCTACAAATCAACTCCAATCAGCCTCTATTCATAAAGAACAATTCAGCTCAAATCATTTCACCAGATCCCTCCAAGAATCATGCGCTCAGTATAAAAGCAGTGGACAACTGTGCTCAAGAAGGTCCATGGATGAGGTACAGTTTAAAATGGCAGCCTCAGCTTCTTGTATCTCAAACTACCATAAAAGAGGTCTCAGCAGGTAATAACTATAATCAAATAATTTATATTATCAGATTGATCTTTTATTGTTGTTTTAAACCTTATAGGTGCAAATAAAAGTGGTCCAATTAAAGCAATTCTTCTTGTAGCTGCTATTTTGGGTTTAGGTTCTTGAACTTATGACCTAGTGCTTAACATCTACATTGGACGAGATATGACTGTCATTTCTGTCTTGGTATTGTAATGTAGTTGTGAATGTATTACCTAGTGCTTAACATCTACATTGGACGAGATATGACTGTCATTTCTGTCTTGGTATTGTAATGTAGTTGTGAATGTATTATATGATTGCTACCCTTTCATATCCAAGGTATATGTTGTCAAATGTTTCTTCGATGAATAAATCATCCTTTTGCCATGTCATAAAATGAATTATAATTATAATTGTGACGGTTTATGACTGTGTTTATGATAAAGTTGAGAAATATATCAGTACTACTACAATTTATGTTGTCTTAAAAGAAATATGGAGGAGTGTGGGTTTCTCATAAATAAGGAAGTGAATTTTGACTCACAGGGAGTTATTGTGCAATATTTAAACTATACCTAAATTCATGAATTGCTTACAAACATAAAAAAAAAATTCGAAGGTAACCTTTGAAGAAAAATTGAATTCATTGGCGAGCGAGCGTAGCGAGCGAGACACTTACAGGGGTAACACAATTGAAAATCGGGGATGTTTGTTTGTTGGCTAGCGAGCGTAGCGAGCGAGACAGTATTAGGGGTGGATAATGCAAAATCGGGTATATGTTATGTATGTATGGATGGTACGTATGCTCTTTAAACGCGCGCGCGGAACGTTTTTCTCCTAAAAACACGGCTATTTAGGCTTCACTCCAGTTTATTCTGAAACTACAGCATTAAGCAAACCTTACTTAACATTTCTCATACTTATGCTCCAAAGTATGAGAAATTTCCTGCTAAAACGCTTGTTTTCATGGCACAAAAAGTTGGTTCGACAGGTTACTATGGCATTGAAGACCCTTTTCCAGACTTAATTTCAAAACTTCGCCATTTTATGGGGGGATACGGAGTGCCGGTTGTTGGTTGTCAAGAGCCGTTGGTAGTCAGAATGCAGTAGTATTAATGCTATGGAAGCTACTACTTCTCGAGGGAAGCTGAGATAAGTACGCAATTCCATATTTGTTAGCTAAATATGCAAAATTAACTCTGGCCTTTCTTTTTTGTAGCTAAGAGCTAGCTAGTCAACAGTGACTGGTAAATTCAAATAGTCAGATTGGCTCAAATTTGGTACTACAAAAGTTACCACTGCTCAAGAAAATGAGATAAGAAAGTAATTTTGTATTTGTGTGCTAAAATTGATTGTCTTTTGTTTTTGTAGGTGAGAGCTTGTTGTCAAGAATTCAAGGTAATTCAGATGGTCAAAGTAACTTCAATTTGATACTACAGAAGTTATCAATACTCAAGAATGATGTAAGTAGTAATTCCATATTTGTTGGCTAAAATTACAAATTATAACACTGGTTTATTTTTTATCTTAGCTGAGAGCTTGTTCAAGAGTTACTGGTTTTATTGATATTATCAGAATGGCAGATGTTTGATACTACAAAAGTTACCATTAATAAGGTAAGACAGTGATTTTGTATTTGTTTGCTGAAATCAAATGTCATAACTGCTATTATAGTGTTTGCATGAAGTAAGCTAAAACATAGTAACATTTTATGTTACCTAACTATCAGGCTCGCTCGCCATTTGTGCTCAAGCACACCACTAGTTGGCGAGCGAGCAAAGCGAGCGAGACAGTATTAGGGGTGGATAATGCAAAATCGGGTATATGTTATATATATTTATTAGGTACTGAACAGAGCCTGATAACTGTTGCCACATAGAAAATGCATTAAACTAAACAGGATGTGGCTTAGGGCAATATTTTTCCATATCACCTGTGTTCATAGTTATTACGTTGGGTTATTACGTCCCCCTAGGTAAATTTCTTGTTACCAAGGTATTTGCGCATGAGCAGTACCTAATAAATTTATTATCCATTGGATACCCGAGAATATCACTCGTCTGATTGGCGGTATTTACGCTCGTGCCTGCGGCACTCGCGTAAATACTAAGCCAACAGACTCATGATATTCTCCTGTATCAAATGAATAATATATATATATGTAGGTATGTATGTATGGATTGTACGTATGCCCTTTAAACGCGCGCGCGGGGAACGTTTTTTCTTAAAAAAAACGGCTTTTTAGGCTTGACCCCAGTTTATTCTGAAACTACAGCATTAAGCAAGTCTTACTTTATACTTAATCTCCAAAGTGTGAGAAAATTCCTGCGAAAACGCTTGCTTTTCAAGAAACAAAAAGTTGATTCGATTGGTTACTATGACATTGAAGACCCTTTACCAGATTTAAATTCAAAACTTCGCCTTTTTTCCGGCTAAGTGCGGCTTGTTACTAGTTGTCAAGAGCCACCTGTAGTCAGTACTAAGAGAGCTATCACTACTTCTGAAAAGTGTATGTAAGCACATAAAGTATTAATGCTAAGGAAGCTACTACTACTGGAGGGATGCCGAGGTAAGTACGCAATTCCATATTTGTTAGCAGCTTAATATGCAAAATAACTCTGGCCTTTCTTTTTTTATAGCTAAGAGCTTGTTGTCAACAGTGACTGGTAAATTCAAATAGTCAGAAGGACTCAAATTTGGTACTACAAAAGTTACCACTGCTCAAGAAAATGAGGTAAGAAAGTAATTTTGTATTTGTGTGTCTTTTGTTTTTGTAGGTGAGAGCTTGTTGTCAAGAATTCAAGGTAATTCAGATGGTCAAAGTAACTTCAATTTGATACTACAGAAGTTATCAATACTCAAGAATGATGTAAGTAGTAATTCCATATTTGTTGGCTAAAATTACAAATTATAACACTGGTTTATTTTTTATCTTAGCTGAGAGCTTGTTCAAGAGTTACTGGTTATTGATATTATCAGAATGGCAGATGTTTGATACTACAAAAGTTACCATTAATCAGGTAAGACAGTGATTTTGTATTTGTTTGCTGAAATCAAATGTCATAACTGCTATTATAGTGTTTGCATGAAGTAAGCTAAAACATAGTAACATTTTATGTTACCTAACTATCAGGCTCGCTCGCCATTTGTGCTCAAGCACACCACTAGTTTATATATATGGACGTACGTACGTCATTTTGTACTTTGACCCTCCGTATTTTTGTGTTCGCTCCGCGTTCGACCCCGTCCCAAATTGCACTAAACAGAATCCTCTGGTTTAGCGACCATTACCCGTATCGCCTTAGAAATCGAATTGTTTACGGCTTTGAATTGTTTTGAGGGTGCAGTTAAAACTCAAAAACTTATGGCAGCTCCATTTGTAAGTTAATACGCCATTTGTCACAGTTATAAGCCCTACTCAACAGTATTTACTTAAATATTCATTGTCCATTAGACTTACCACGAAGGTAAGTCTTGCGTAGGTATGTTCAGTTGTGTGAAAGTATTGTGCGTTACAACTACTATTAAGAAAATCACAAAGAAAATTTTAAATAACGTGATTTGATTTTGTTGCTTCTTTTTCAATTCAAACTGTTGCGGGAGCGGTTACTATGACATTGAAAACCCTTTACCGCATACGTAATTTAATAACTCTACTTTATTTTAGTAGCTTGAGTGTTAGTTGTTAAAATCAAATTTAACAATAGTGTAGTTTAAGGCTCGCTCGCCATTTGTGCTCAAGCACACCACTAGTTAGGTTTAATGTGTGGGGCCAAAAAGAGTAAGATTTGTTTTATTGTAGTAATTTGTGGACATTGCTAAGTACAGAACACTTCAAAATGATACTAAAACCATTTGTCACTACTGTGTAAAATACAACTGCTATCTATATAATAATACGCTTGTGTGTCAGTAACGACGACGACCGACGACGGGTGTGTGTATTCATGAATAATTGATGAGTTGGTGCGATTTGGTAAAGCATCGTCTCTTTACCGTAGGTAAAGTGTTGTCATATTCGGTAGAACGTGCCGGTTATTTCTAAAAAGCGCAATAAAGACGATTGAAGGCGGCGTAGGTATCAAAAAGGAAGGCGAACTGAAAAGCGGATGGAATCGGCGAGGTAAGGCGGTGTAAGTTTAAAATGGAAGGGAAGAGAAGGCAAAAAGGCGAGCGATTAATATAACTAAAAAGCAGGTGGAATCGACCAGTAAAGATAACTTGTGCTACTGCATTTTTACTTAGCAATACCTCAAGCCCCACTATGTGGCGGGGTACTTGCTAGTTTCCATAAATTATGTATTTGTCAATTTTCTAAACAAATAACAATTCAAATAGTATGAATGGCTTAAATTCAGGACTTGTGGAATTGAGGTAAGAAAGTAACTTTGTATTTGTCTGCTAAAATTAGTTGTATGAATTGTCCCTAGAAATACTTTTTTTTCAAGTCACAATAAGTTGTTGCGAGTAGTTACTATATTGAAACCCTTTACCAGACGTAAATAAAAAACCAACAACAAAAACGACCCCGCCGTTTTTGTTCAGAATCTAAATGCCCGTTGTCATCTGGTCTGCCTTTTTTTAAGCATCCGAGTGCTTGTCAGCAGGAGCCACCGGTAGTACTTGCAGGAAAACTGAGGTAAATACTCTTTCTGTAATTGTTACCTAAATTTAAGGAAAAAAAACTCCCGACATATTTTTGTAACTGAGTCAGAGTGTTTGTCTTCAAGAATTGCTAACAGTTCAAATTAGATTTTAGGACTTGAGAAATTGAGGTAAGAATGTAATTTTGTACTTGTCTGCTAAAAATAGTTGTCAACTGCTATTTATTTATTCATTTATTTAAAGCTTTACAACCAGTAGATAAGTAAGGTGGTGTGATAACAGAAAAGAATGGTGCTGTAAGGTGGCTGAGGGTCAGGCTCTAAGAGCTAGAGCTGCCAAAAAAAACACAAAAAAGAAAATCAATTAAAGGGAAAAGTTAAAGGTGGCGGAACAACATTTAACACATGGACAAAATGAAGAAAGTGGAAATATATATGTGACCGTCTACGGGAAAACCGGGCACAACGCGGCGTGGGTAATATCGAGAAAAGATCGATCGATTTCTTAAAAATGTATTGTTTCAAGCCTGCGGAAGGGAACGGTTAAGTCTATTATAGCAGGAACGACTAAAGCTGCGACGATAAAACTTGGAGAGCTCAATATCTGGACGCCGACAACTCCGTAAGTGCAAAAAAAAAAAATTCGAAGGTGCGGCGTTGTGCCTGGTTTTCCTATAGACGGTCACATATTGTTAGGATCAAATGTGTGAGTGAATATACTGTTTTGCATGAACTAAGCAAAATCAATTATGTAACAGTACTGTAGTTTTATGTAACCTAACTAGGCAGGCTCCCTCGATATTTTTGTGCTCAAGCACAATATCGTTCTAGCCCAGTTTCTGTGCAAAATACAACTGCTATTTGCATAAATATTATGTATTTGTCAATTTCTAAACATGGCCAAAACCCATATAGTTTTGGGGTATTTTACTTTTGGTAAGAAAAACTAAGCTGTAGAGAATATAAAAAACTAAATAGTTATTGTAGAAAACAGTAACTGGATTAGAAGCAACAACTAGTAAAGTGGAGAATAATACTAACAAACATTTTTTTAAACTAATTTACCTTGAATCATGCAATTATTAAGTGAAAATAGCTATAAATAAAACTACTAGTAAAGTGGATGACAAAAAAGAACAGTAATTGTTATTGAAACTAATTTACCTTGTAAATCTGCATTTCTTAAACCATAATATAATATATAGTGCTTTATTTATATGTATACTCAATTTTAATACAATATTGAGTTGTTAGGAGAAAAAAAGTACATGAACTACTTTCTTAATAAGTTCTATTAAAGAAGACAGGAAAAAAATGAATAAAATATCCAAATGAATGAAATCGCCTTATTTTTAAAAAAGCTTTACCTACTTCTTATTACTATGATTAAGTTAAATCAATACATTTTAATAGATTTGATTCATTGTCTACTAAATGTTATGAATACATAAATTGTTTTTCTGGGACTCTCCAAGTATGTATTATGGTAAAGGGTCACCACGGATATCTACATTGTAATTGCTAGTATATAATATGTATATCATATATGCCTTTATGTATATGTGTCTGTGTGAATAAATGTAAGCACTTATGTGAACTTGTCTGGACAATAAGGTGTTTCAATATGACCATATTGCACAAAGTATTATTTGGTCCATTTGACTGCAAACTAATTTAGAAATCCCAGAATTAACCGAAATAATAATGGTTTTGTATGGAAATAAAACCTTGATTTTTATTGGCCTTTTGGAAGTGATACAAGTGGGAGAATACTTTCTGAAGTCATTAATTGATTCTCTTTGTTGAGTAAGGTAAAAAAATTTAGTTTCCATGTGCCACTGTCCATCTTTCATACACAAACTGTGATTACCTGACATCTTAATGAGTTGATGAGAAACTGATGACAATGCACTGGTAGCAGCATGTGACTGCTTGTTGAATGAAGTAATTATGCATTATGAGAATAGTTGCAAGTACTTCAAAGTACTTCAAAAATACATAGAAGTATTGTTAAAAATTGGAAGTGCTTATAAATACGAGTATTACTACTCAATTTACCATAAGGACTGGAGTATTTCATGAGTACTCTAAGAGCTATTTAAGTGTGCTTCTTATTCATATAACTGCTATAAGAAAAAGGAAATTTTTATAGTAATAACAAGTATGGGCAATTAATGTGAGTTTAATGTTACCATACTTTAATTCCAAAAAAAAAAAGTAGTATAATTCTGTCATAGTCAAAATAGCTAACTTGGATTTGTATTTATTTTATGTGTGTGTGTCTAATTATAATTATCAGTGAAGGTATTTGATGTAAAAATGAATATACAATCGAATGGAGGAATAAATTAGCAGTTTAGTCACAGATTTTTAGTTTGAAATACATTTATGTCTATTTACATAATAATTTTTTGTATTGCTAGCTACAGTGGCTTTGAAGGTAGTCACATGCTTTATCAGTCCTTCTGTTAACCTCAAATTTTCATAACAATCCTATTAGTTTACATGATTCTCTATTGAAATACATTAATTAGTATCATGTGACTTACAGAGTTACGTCAACAATATTGCATCATTTTGGGATAATTTTATGAAATCACATTTCAGATTAATTAGTAGTTAGATGTTAGAGTAGCTAATAGTAAGTCAGAGTAGCTATAACACAATGGTGAACCATGAAGGTTAGTGGATTTCTTTCAATATTAGTAGTAGTACAGGAATAATGAAGATCTACAAAAGGGTTTTTAATAGTGTCACATGTCAAAAAAATATAATTCCAGGTGATAAGCTAAGTTTATATGCATGCTATCTAAGTTGTCTATTTCATATAGCTCATTAGACTGAAGGCATGTGTAATCTAACCATTACAACTTCATATGAATATTTACAAAGTATTTTTAAAACTTTAGCTCAAGAAAAGATGGTTCTTATACTAGCCATAGTGTTCAGTGCTATGGTACTGTCATTTTGTCTGGCCACTTCTCTCATTGGTTATTCCATTTATATGTGTTTCAAACTTCGGAAATCCTTGAAGAAGAAAGAAAAATTCCTGAAGAAAGAAAAAATGAAATATGAAGAAACAAAGTTCTTTCAGATGAAAGATTCAAGCACAGTTGCGAGTATACATGAGAAATGCCAGACCCAGAAGTTCCCAAAGGAAAACTTTGAATTAATCAATAACGTGGCTTATGAATCTGTATCAGTCAGAAAGGATAACTGATTACTTTTCACTCTCCCAAATCAACTAACATTAATAAAACATGACTGCAATATCTTGCTTCTGTATGCAAATAATTTGTTTTTTTCTTTATTGTTAAAAAATAATATGGAAGTAAAGTGTCTTAAATTTAAATATTTGTCAAAGTTCTGTAGCACTATAAAATAACTGGTTATCACATGTGTAATCAGACAACTTTGTATTAAAGTGTGATGTGTTATAATAATCATAAAACAACAAAAAATTGTTGATATATGTTACACTGTAAAGAATATCACAATCTGACAAACTGTCACTGACATAACTGGTTGTAATCATAAAAATGACTTTAAGAACATTTGTTGTATTTTATAAACTTGTTTTAAAATCAAAATGTAGATACATGCAATTCACTCTTCTATCACTCAGTATTCATTTTAATGCTCATTATATAATTTTAGTTCATTTTACAAAATTTTAAACAGCACAGAATTAAACTATCTGGGAATGTGTATAGTGTGTAGCACTATACATCAGATACATTATTAAAACATTGTATCATAGCACGTTAATATGGTGTTCATTTAAAGGTAACCTAATGTCAACAAAAAGTCGTACTTTATTGTGCGGTTTAGTGATCTTGGGACTAGGAAAGGGGACCTTATGGAGCAAACCAAAAAAATTGATTTTTTTATGCTGATAGTAAGCTAAATTTTCGATGTGCAGAGAAACTGGCAGTTGAACTGGGTTGCCTTCAGGAAAGCAATTGAACCAGAAATCGAGAAGACATAAATTGAATTGCCACTTCCGGTATAAGTAACGTTTCCATACTGCACCTACGCAATTAAATCATGCAGCCGCTTTCAGCGCAACTAACGAAGTTTTGTGTGAAGTTCTTTTAGCTATAGTAGCGTCTCACAACCTGTCTTGTAGGAATCCTTGGCTACTCTACTGGATATACTTAGTGGTAAACTTTCAGCCGGAAGCAAGCTGCAGAGTGCATAGGTGCCAACTGTCCCGGATCATCCGGGACAGTCCCGGATTTATCACTCTGTCACGGAGTCCCGGAAAGTGCAATGGTATGTCCCGGAAGCCTGCAGGTTGAGTTGGCCGCAAGAAAAACTTGAATAACTTTAGAACGGAAGCAGCTACGCATCCGGGGTTAGCACCATTGGAAAGCTCGCGCCGAAGCGGTTAAAAATATTACCTCAGTATATTCCAAAACCGGAGAGATAGTGCTATTCCAAAACTCAATACAAAAGTCTATGGGAATAGAAAAACCACAGGTTTCCCGCTCACAGCGCGTCTGCTTTTAGTCGCGGTATGGCTCAATTGATTTTGTAAACAATGGCTTCTTCTCAGATTGCTGCGTTTCTAGCTTTGTGTCGCGATTAGCTTAGGTTGTGAGTGTGGTAACAGGATAGACAGAGTGCCCTGTTGTCACAGAGGGTACAGGACCACCTGATTGGATGTAGGTAAGATTATTTGTCTCTGTTCAATATCAACTGCCGTATAGCAAATATCACAGTGATTATAGCTATCATTTAGCTAGCAACTTGTAATACAGCCACACTTAAGCTGTTTGCTGTTAAATTGTGTGCTTGTCAAAGCCGTGTTTATGCCAATTCCTTTTCTTCACTACTGTAGATGCCGTTTATAGTAAGGATTAGGACCAACTCAGGCAGCACTCCACCTTCAACTCGGATCACAATTTTATCATTTTCATCAATTTTTATATACATAAGTAAATGAAACAATTGATTAATTTTATTTAACAAGAAAGTCTAGTAGCTTTAGCTACAAGTTAACAGTGCTGTACTGCTGAATCCTGTGAATATCAGAATATTTCTTGGGACACAGTAGGTAGAATCGACTGATTTTAATCCTGTCTTTTCAGAAGAAAGCCTCACCAGTTTGCGTTTTCCATCTGCTGTACATTATCTGCTCAACTTGGACATACTATAGTGAAGTAGTAGCCCTTGGTTATTTACTTATAGCTGTGCTAGCCAGCTGGCTGTCTAGACCTAATCAAAGCTACTAGTAATCACTATAAACATGCCACAAGTAAAAGGCTAAAGCTAGCTCTGCTACAGCAAAATTGCTTTTATTTTAATGGTGAAGAAGAAGAACAGCTATTGTAATTTTAAACTATTGCATATATGATGTCATTAAAAATTATGTCATTGTGGGTGTGGTATTTGGGTGTGGCCAGGGTGTGGTTTTTGTCCCTGAAATAGATTCTGGAAAGTTGGCACCTATGAGAGTGCATGCAATAGTCTCAAAGCTATGCCGTTTTGAAACTCCGCCCATTCCCCGTTTATTGTATTTCGAGAACGAGAGAGAATAAAAAGTAGCTTGTCTTTTATGGCACACTTGGGGGGTTTTAAGTTGTTTTGACACAAATTTTGGCATAGACGTAGAGTAAAAGCCACTAAAATTAATTCTGCAAAAAAAAAAAAAATGGAGATAGAAGGTAATTTTTGGATGTTACTTCTGGAGCCTATATCTCAATTTCAATTTTTGCACCCTAAGATCCCTTTTCCTAGACCCCCTCACAGTGTTCCACAGTGTTCCCAATCTATAATATAAATTTAGGTAGTGACCTTGCAGAGACAATACTCATGTTATCACAATCTGTATTGGCAAACTCCTCTTACACTCTGATAGGTAGTGTAGTTATAGCAACCTGCCTGGAGTAACAGTTTCCTTATTTTTACAACTTAACTTCCTGTAGTGAAGCTTACACAACCAGGTTAGAACAGCTGCTATAATCAGATGGGGGTGTAGGAGGCCCCCAGTGAGTCCTACAGTCAACTTTAGGCTATGAGTTACCAACCAAAATACAAACTACTTCAGTGAAGATATCAAGCATAGAATAAACTACTTTTATACACTCTGTCAGAGTGATATAGCAAGATGTTTTACACTCAGGCTGTATTTTCTTTCAAAAATAAATTAGCCTGTCCTAGAAATAAATCACCATATCACACTCTGATTCATATAATACGTTCTAGGTAACTTTTGTGTAAACTTCAAGAAAATTTTTTTTAGAGAACAATTATTTAATAATCAAATTAAATATATTCCTGTTTGCTCGTAGCTACCGATATTTTTAGTCATGCTAATCATTTTCACTTTGTTACAAAGTTGTTATAGAGAAAGTTTTTCCCAAATCAATTTTTTGCATAAACATTAAGAGAGTTAAGTAAACTTGCAATCTGTGAATACACACTATTAACTGGTGTTTAAGAATAATTATGACCTCTAAACTGTATATCCTTTTCATCCAATAAGCTTTAAGTTGAGATTCAAAAAATAAATTTACTCACAATAAAAAAACTGGATAGAATGGCAAGATTAATAATTCCTCTACTATCTCTTGGTAAGTTAATAAAAGTTGGTAACAATCTTATAAATATTTCTGGTTTGTATTGTAGGATCAGTCATTGGAGAGTACACAGTATCATATCGTGAGGATGGACAGGCAGTGTGCCCCAGCCATCACAATATACTGAGATGTAGTGTTGATTTTAGACTTAATTCCATCACTTGGCAGTATGGATGTCAAAGATCTGTTGTGGCTACATTATCACTGTCAGACAATCAGGATGTTCAGAATAGGATGGCACAGATCAACTGCAGCAGTGTTATGTTTAGCCTGTTCTTCACATTCTTTAAGACCAACTTATTGACTATGAGTAATGTGACTGTGATTGGAGAGGTCATCAGTCCAATACAAAATTTAATAAGTATGTTTTTAGAATGTGACGATTCAATGGTGACAAATGAAATCAAAATATCAGGTAAGAAACTGCCTCAAGGATGGCTATTATGTTGAAACATTAATTTAACGCTTAATGTATTTTTATTTTGACTGTGAAAGTACTCTTCTGTAATTGCCATTTCCGAGGACTTAATGTAACACGTATTAAAAAAATTAACCCAAATGCTATAATTATTATCTTTTTTTTATGTATCCAGCACAATGCTTACAAAATTATATATTGTGTAGGTCCTCCTCCTCCACCACGTCAATGGATATTAATTAGAGTCCATAGTGAATCATTTAATACTACCCACTATCCAGTTCTCTTTACCTGGTCACATCCACATCAAAACAATAACACATCCTCCCCAATAACATATTACATTCTTAAATTAGACAGAAACATCGAACAAGGATTTTCTGAAATTATAATTGTTGACAATGATGTATCAAATATCACTCTGTGGTATGAGTTTAATACAATGTATAATGTCAGTTTGCAGTCTGAGAATTGTGGGAGTTTATGGAGGAGCTTGCCCCAGTTTAAGGAAGTCTATCAATCAGCACCAAATATTTCAAGTATGCCAGATCTATTATTTTAGATCAATAATATAATTAGCAATGCAAATAATGAAGAAATGATGCTATACATAGAATCAAAAAATAGACAGTATTTTGAAACATTTTTTGTATTGTATGTTAAGTTAATGTGGCACTTTGAAATGTTGTGAAACTTTCAATATTTTACTATTTGCATGAATCTCATTTTGTTCTCCAACAAGTAACTGATCGTTAGAATATTTGGTGTAAATGGCTTTTGTTTGTATATTTGTACATGTGACACATAGTGTGGTATTCTTCACCTCCAACATACTTCAGTTCATATGTGAGCTCTGAGATATTCAATTATACTGATTATTGTGTCACTTTCTTCTGGCTACCTCCATCTGACATCAACTTAACCTTTGTAAATTTGAGATATAATCTCACGATATGGCTCTCATCAGATGAATCAACCCTTACAAGAACTCCTGCAAGCACACAAGTACAGAAAGACTTCAACAAGACGTTTCTGCTTGATTATAAAGTTTTAAACTATACACTAAGCCTCAAATGTAATCAAAGTTATGTGATCAGTTTGAGGTCAGAGTTTGATCGCACCATACAGAGTAAACCCTTACTGATGGAAGATTTTCAAAGTGCATGTAAGTTCAAATACACAATTATAATTAGCTAGACTATCCCTACCATAATTGCATCAGTGTAATTAAATTAACTGGTGTATTATGTTTAGAAAATCATGGAGAGAAAATATTTTACCATTATTACTAATCAACCACCACCAACTAAACTGAATGGCATAGTTTTAACGATTATTTCATCTATTCTTTTGTCATTTTACTGTCCCTACTCATAACCATATTGAACCAATTGAGTGCATTAAAATTTGTGTATTATGTTTAGGTATATCAAATGCAGAATTTACTGTTAATATTACTACCAATGAGACGACCACTACTAACACTGTTCTCGTGCTGACTTCAATTGATTATTCACACTTAATTATCGGAGTAGTGGTGACCACATTTTTCTTATTGACCTCAGTGGTGGCAGTGTCACTAATTATATTTACTAGAGTCCACATTTCCCACACAAAACTACTATACAGAGGTAACTCCAAATTAATGAGTGAATTAATGATTGATGGATGGAATCTTAATATTTTACAGGAACTGCTATGGAAGAATCCATTTATTCAAATCCTCCAAGGTATTTTATACATATAATAATATTTATTAATAATATTAGCATAATAACTCTTATTGTGTATAATACTGAAGAGGGCCTCTATTACCTGTTGCCACATAGGAGTAAGTAAATAGGAGGTGGCGTAAGGTAATATCACCATCACGTTGAGTTATTACGTCCCACAGGTTATACAAGTGATTATTGCACAAGAAGCTTGTTGCTATGATAGTCACACATTAGCAGTACATAATAAATGTATTATTCATTGGATACCACAGAATATCACTTGTCTTCTGGCTGTATTTATGCACTCGTGCCTGCGGCACTCGCATAGATACTATACCAAACAGACTCATGATATTCTCCTGTATCAATGAATAAATATATATATATATAATATTATATATATATTATATTTATAATTTTTTAATCATGTAATTGCAGGTTATAGTTGTGTAGGTCAACACATAATTTGAAAGTTTTCTGGTATCGTAAAGTTACTCAAAATTTTCATCCATTTTTTTTGTCCTTGCGTTATGCAATAATAATTATAGTAAAACTATTATTTTGATGTTCTTAATGTGTGTAATTTTAGTACTAGTGGATTGGCTTTACAGACACCAATAGGACAACAACAGCATGAGGTGACATTAAATACTTGAATAATTTAATGATAAAACCTTCATAGTACATAGTATGTGTAACAATTGGAAAAAGTATATGGTTATTATACCACTGAACAATCATTTGCAATTGATGCCTTCTTTGTCTAACTATTATGTTTCTCTTTTCTTGATGTTATGGAAAACAGAACAATATCAGAAATGATTGTACAAAGACAATTCAAGAAAAACAACATTACCATTTCAGAAAAAAAATTAAATATGTTGCCACTAGGCATGACAATATTTCAATTTATTTATGTGCACTGTTGTTTTGAACTATGTATATTTGCTAGAATTAACGAGATAGTCTAAGTAGTTAATATATCAGTTGTCAGGTGCTGATGGTAATAGTAACATCCTTTATGAAGAGATAGGGATGAGTCATATATCTATTCAGCCTGCTGACCACCATGACTTAGCGGAATTACCTCATCATTCAGTTCCAACAGCTCCATCTGTACACAATGAACCTGACAATATGGAGACACACAATGAACCTGGCAATATGGAGACCGTAAGTAAATTCCAATTCAGTCTAATGTAGTAGACAGATGCATTGAGTTTTTATACTAGGATTTTAATGATTTTGGTGATGATACTACTCACAATATCAATGAGGATGATCGGAATACTGCTGCAGTTGAAAATACTCACCAAGACAATAAAGATGTGGCCAATTAGAAGAGCTCTTGAATTATCCACAAAGTCTTTAAGATAATTAACCTAACATTATAATTAAAACATAACAGTTTTATTATTTCTGTAGTCCTCTGTATATTGTATTTTTGAATTTCTTATTGTCAAACTGTAAAACATCAATAATATTATGTTAATTGAAGAAAGTAGCTAGCTAACCCATAGTTTTAAGTTGAATAAATTCTTTTCTGTACATCTACATTTTTATGCAGCAACATAAAATTACCTCTTGTAGCTAAGTCTGGGTATTAAAAATATAGACATAAATTTACACTAGGTATGAGTGATAAGTAAGAAAGAACTCAATACCTGCTACAATTCCAAATTATAGTAAGCCATGCGGTTTCTCCTGGTTTATGTTACTGTCCTTCAAAAACTGACCGCACACGTGAATTCTATTGTTGGATTACGTCAATTCTGTAAGGAACTTCACTTTAGAAAAAAAGCGCTAGATTCGTTACTCTGCACTACAAATCTCTTTAAGTAAGGGGAATTAAAACTCCAGAAAAATAATGTCTTCATCCAACTCAAGGAGTGGCGCCCAATCAGATCGCAGTATTGATAATTAGGAACTTGCTTTATTAGCATAGCTACAGAAGTAGCTAATTGGGATATGAAATTATAGAAGTAGCTAACCAAAGATTCAAGTTCCTGATGAAGGTAAAGCTGATTGTCACACAGCATTCTATCCTGTAAAATATTTATTTGCTTTAGCTATTCTGTACAACAGTTGCAATTTTTAATTTAATGTTTAGAGTACAAAAAATAATAATTCTTCAATTTAAAAGGCAAGTTTGTTTCTACTACCTATCAGTTAGGAGGGAAAATACACTTTCAACTACGAGGGCAAATTTTTATGTTGTTGATCATAGCACTTCACTTTTGAGGTCGACATTGTGGTTCATAATCCACACCTAATAGGTTATAAAACGATAATATTAATTGACTTATTGGAAATAGATACTGGATATTACTATTGCCACTGGAAGTATCTTGATTTATATGTACCTGTTGTGTAACAGGTGCCTCAAGGCTCAGTGGCACCTACCCTAACTTAGGTCCACAGTTGGGGTTCTGTAACATTCCAATGTGGAAGCGCTACTAATGTGAGTGGTTTAGCATACATTATCAAAATCAGAATAAAATTGTAACGGGTAATTTTCATACTTTACATAATCTAAGGAAGAGACACACTGGCAGCTACACCTGCAGGGGAGCATGAGGATTACTTCCATAAAAAAGAAGAATCGTTCACAGTTCTGCTGTAATTATAGTTGAAACTTATCAATTTCAGAGGGTATTTAGATATTGATGTGGCACAAAATAGAGGGACTGAAATGGCTTTGGGTCATATGATGCTGTAAGAGTAATTCATTCTGTTTACATGATGTTAAATAGGTCATAGCTATTATAATAATTCACAGGAATGTTTATAAATTTTCATTCCTGTCTAGTGTAAAAAAAAGTACAAGTAGCTAAAAATAAACGTTTTTGTACAAACATGTTTTCTTTCAGGACTACCTTTGGGTAACAAAAAAATAGGAAGTCAATTAATTTGGGGATAGTAGCCAATCATTTCATAAGCATTTGTATACTTAATTACAAACATACTTATTGTGATAGTTGATGAACAGTTGTTAGGCTTTAATTGTCCAACAGATTGTCCTTTAGTCTATCTAAATTTTTGACTACCTTCAGTCAAATAAGGAATGCAGAAGTACTTTGGTACAATGGTATTTACATGCTTGAAATTGTGTGCCTAATACATGACACCAGCTGGCCTTCCATGATACATTGTGCCTCCAATACCTATTATTGTTATTCTGAGTGAACAAGAGAGCAAGTAATGGCCCCTTAAACACCAATGTAAACATTAGATTAGATGCATTTTTCTCTACTCCTGCACATAGTACAGTACTTGTCATGGGAGTTGATGACAGTCAACTCATTGTTAATTCTGTCAATTGTGGTCATACTCTGTTTGATAAGCTGCAGCTAATATCCTAGATTAAGACTGAGTTAGGAATATTAATGCTTGGCTGTTGATTTAGAGATTCATTGAAGTGGTTGACCCAGGGCATAGAAACTCCATTGTGAAAAAGTCACCACTTGCGTATTAACTACATTAGATTAGATAGTTAATAAAAATTGAATACGTTAAAAGTGGTAGAGTGATAATGAATACTATTTGAGCTGGCCTAGCTACTTAAAAAAGTATTAAAAGAGAATAGCAATAGATTATATCCTTAACAAAGAGAGCACACACACTGCATAACTTAATCATGTAATTCTGATTTAAATTAATGGACGTGTGGATTTGCAATATGTTTGAATGCATAAGTAATAATATTATACTGGTGGTGCCATACAGTAGGTACATATGCTCTGGTACATTATGCTCAACCCTAGTGAGGGCACCCAGCAGAAGTGCAACAAATTGGACCAATGCCCTCCCAAATTAAAGTCAAAACTGTAATTGATCTGCTGATCCACAACAAAACAGTGATCAATGCTGTTCACTAGCTGTATGGTATATACTCCATTAGAGCTTTGACAGGGCATAATAAGTTCCCTATTGCACCAACACACACTCAAACTTTCTCTCTGAGTTTGTTTATTTTGGCCATTCTAAGACTTGAGCCATTATTCGAAAACGTAGCACACATATCTTTATCGTCTTTCACTTCTCAACCACCTATTCAGACTTGGCTGTTTGAATTAGTTCTCGAGCTCCTTTGACCTGCCTCCGTCCAGACACCAAACAGTCAAGGTAGTGTATAGTGCAGAAAGACTTCAAAACTTGCCATAAACTTAAGTTGCCATTTTATGTTTAAAAAACCTCCTTTTCCTCAGGCATGTCCGGGGACAGGTTCAAAAAGAGTCAATGAGATAAAATTTACTAAATAGGCTTGTAAGACTATGTTGATTTAATATACTTACTCATGACTTAATTTATCAAGTTGGTGACTAGAGATCTACAATTTTGGAGCTCTACATGACGGACCTCAGCAAAACATCTAGACAATGTAGCATGAATAAGATTCACACTAGTGCCAAGACATCTGGATTAGCCCTATTTGCTCTTATATTTTATAAGTCAGTTTTAATTTATCACATTTTCACAAAGTTTCTCATTGTTTGATGCACCCTAGAAAACCTCACCCAAATTTCATTGTCCGTAAAATTTTGAATTTTACAAATGCTACCACATACTTTTCTCAGCAGTGAAAAGAGAATAACTGATGTGCATTTATCCTTCAATAAAATTGTGAGGATGTCAAATTCAAGTTCAACATTGCATGTCACTAAAAATAATAATTGTCATAATAATTGTAGTGTAGGTGGAACAAATGTTTCTTTTATTATAGGAATTTCAGTCACTTGTGAAACATTCTTAACAGTATAATGTCAATACAGTTTTCCCCTGGCAAATTACTGGTAACTCTAATTCTAAGCTATACTGAAAATAAAGTGTTGTTGCATTGTAATATTACCAGGAGCAGGAATGGTTATACTTGAGAAGAGAATAAGCAGGAGTAGATAAGGTTGTGTGTTGTGTGGCCTCACAAAGTTGTAGAGCACAAAAAAGGTCAATAGTTGGACAGGTTTTATGGAGACTCAAGCCATTTTAATAAAAGTATGATGAGGATAGTACTTGGTGTTTGGCCACACCCTAAATGGGTAACTATCATCACTTAATGCTCCTAGCTAATATCTCAGTGGATTCTCTATTATACTTGTCTTTCTATAATCACAGGAGATCCTCTACCACTACAAATGTATGAGTGTTTTGGAATTGTTGATAGTCAAGTTATCTGGAACACATGAAAAGGTGTGGGAAGAAGAGATAAAAGGCTCAGCGAAAACCAGAAATTTTCAGAACTAGAAAACTGCAAATGTACTGACTTATGTCAAAATTCATCATTTTATATTTTTTTCACTTAATATCAAGTATAGTCCTTGCTCTACGACGTTGTGCCAAATTTCAAGGGTTGAAAACGTTTGCAAAGGTTCTTTTTTTATTCCCCTTATAAGGATATTGGCAGTGCGTAAAGCGTGGGAGGTGCTGAAATCCCCGCGTTAATGAATAGTGAATTTCCGGCTATTATGGCGGCGCTCTCTCTCGGTACCACCTTACTGCTGGAATTATGGCGGAGTTAGCTACTTGGAGCGCTGCGATAAAAAGCTTTTGGGGACGGTAGAAGCGATTAATAGCGTGTTGCCTTTGAGCTGTCGTAATAAAGAGCTATTGGGAGTCTAATTTGATCCAAGAGAGCCAGAATATTGCCAAGAAAATAGTACAGGTATGGTATAAGTAGCTATAAATTGAGTGTCAATTCTTACCGTATTTGTTTAAAACCTCTTCTTCAATAGGAAGCCAGACTCTCAGGCCATTTTTTGTTTGCAAGTTTTGTCCAATTTTGAATAAACGATGACACAATGTTGTACAGTTAAAGTAGAATAATTTTCAGTAAATATTAAAATTTTCAATTTTTTTTACTAAATTCCTCATTTTTGCAGAACCTGTCACATATATATATTTATTGCATCTTTGATATTTTTACTTGAATATTTCCGCATCACGCGAGCGTTCTGTATTCTCCCATATTGTACGGTTTATATTGTACTCTACTTGTAGCGCGCGCGTAGCGAGTAAAATCAATGAAAATTGTGTTGTAACCGGTTGAGAAAAATTTCAAAGAAGCAATAAATCACTTATCACAGCACTTCAAGAGAGAGCTGAGGAAGTGGATAGCAGTAGGCCGTTCGTGCTAGGAGAGTCTCTACCAGTAGTACCAGCAAAGCTGGTGAAACGCATCCTCAAAGGGGAATATATAGACATGGCAGAGCTGTTGAGGGACAATGTGGAGGCAGAAAGGAGAAGAGTGTCAGGAAACGAAGGCAGCCAGGTTCCCCGTTCAGGCCGGCGAGAGCTACCGGACTTTGAGAGCTGGCTCCAGTGCTTCAGCTCTTATGCTGCAGTGGTCTGTCAGATGTACCCTCAAAAGGCACGTGAGCTGTGGGCGTATCAGGCCATGATGGTGTCAGAGCACAGGAAGTGCGGCAGAAGGGGGTGGTTACTGTATGACAGTGCCTTCCGCCAGCAGATCACGTCACTGAAAGAGGTCGATTTTTCCAAGATCAATCAGAGCCTGTACTCAACAACATTCCTGGCCTATGGCGGCCGGGGACAGTGCTGCACACACTGTATGCTCTCAGACCACCCAACGAAGGAGTGTGCATTGCACCCTGGAAGGGACGTACCTGTAGTCCAGATTTAGGACCAGTACTCAAAGATTGATAGGGCAACTCCAACACGCCACATGCGTGGTACGACCAGGAAGGTCATTCCTGAGAAGAATGATTTCACTACTGGCCATAGCAAAGAAACCACACCATCGAATCCGGCTAAACCGAGGTTTTAAATCTGACCTGCAGTGCTGGGCAACTTTCTTATCTGGGTGGAACGGCAGGAGCATGATGAGGACAGGGGCTAGGAGCCACTATGAGGTAACCTTGACATCAGATGCTTCAGGTACCTGGGGCTGTGGGGCATTTACGTCAGGAGGGGAGTGGTTTCAGGTGAAATGGCCAGACTCATGGAAAGATACCAACATTATGGTAAAGGAGCTCCTCCCAATTGTGCTAGCAGTGGCTCTGTGGGGAGACTCATGGGCAGGCAAGCTGATTCGTTGTCGCTGCGACAATGCAGCAGTGGTTGAGGTAGTGAACTCAGGGGTGAGCAGGTGCGAGAAGGCCATGCACCTAGTGAGAAGTGCATTCATCTTCCAGGCAATGCACGAGGTATCACTGTGGGCAGTACACATTCCTGGGGTGGAAAATCGAAGTGCGGACGCGTTGTCACGCGATAACAGCAGTTTATTTTTCTTCCAGAATCCAGAGGCAAGGGAAAGACTAACGGCCATTCCCCCAGCGCTATTGCAGGCACTGGTTCTACAGAGCCAGGACTGGACATTGCAGAATTGGATCGATGTGCTAGCAGCCTGTTCACCAAAGGCCTGGCAGACTCGACACAACGGACGTACAGAAGTGCTCAACGCCGGTACCTGCAATTCTGCACTCAGGGCAAACTGACAGCTATTCCAGCCACAGAGACAATACTGTCTTATTTTGTAACCCAGCTAGCAAGAGAAGGCCTGAAACATTGGAGCATCAAGGCGTACCTTTCCGCAGTGCGGTTCCTACAGATAAGTGAGGGCAAAGGGGACCCATTTGTGCTCCTCCTTCATCGGCTGCACTACATTCTGCAGGGCGTCAAGAGACAAGAAGCCAGACAGGGGGCAGGGAAGAGGGAGAGGTTGCCAGTCTCTCCGAACATCTTGAGGAAGATGAAAGCGGTGTGGCAGGCAGGGAGCGAGAACCAGGACACAAAAATGCTGTGGGCGGCAGCATGCTTGGGATTCTTCGGGTTTCTTAGATCAGGAGAAATGACAGTCCCAAGTGATGCGGCATTTGACCCAGACACCCACCTCACCCCAAAAGATGTGTCAGTCGACTGCCCCCGCAAGCCGACTACCATGAAGGTGACCATAAAGACCTCCAAAACGGACCCATTCAGGAGAGGGGTGGACATTTTCATGGGGAAAACGGACACAGAGTTGTGTCCTGTCACGGCAATGCTGCGCTACTTGTTAGAGAGGGGGTGGGGGGCAGGCCCGCTGTTTATTTTCAAGGATGGACGCTTCCTTACCAGGCAGCGCTTAGTTGGAGCAATTAGAGAGGCACTGCAGGCAGCAGGAATGGACCCCAGGAAGTTCGGTGGCCACAGTTTTAGAATTGGGGCAGCGACTACGGCAGCAGCGGTCGGGATGGAGGATGCAGTGATAAAGACTCTTGGGCGGTGGAGAAGTTTGGCATACTTGGAATACATCAAGATTCCGAGGGTACAGCTGGCTAACTATTCGAAGAAGCTAGCAGTGGGTGTATGAGACGGGATGATCACCTGCAGGAGGATTAGAACTATGCAGCAGAGAGAACAGTTGGCACAGGCAGGGACCGGGTCATTATCAGGTGTGCAGTAGGCGCATAGATGTTGTTTGTCCAATGCATTTTTGTTTTGTTTTGGTTTCTGTTGTTTAATGGAAGAGTGCAGGGGGCAAGTGGTTAAGGGGAGCTAGGTGGTTAGAGGCCATGTAGTAATACGGGGGTTGGCGTGAGCGCAGGGGCATGCGGGGACAGGCGTGTGGGTGCGTATCGACCTTGGGCCATGGGCAAAAAGGGGAAATTCCCCCACTATGCCCTATTCCCCCTAGCACCACTTAGCACGCAGTTGCAAGTGGGAAAGGGAGGAAGGGCACGCCCATCCTCACGCCCCCGCCAATCCTACACAGCCAAAGGGCTGTGGTACAGCAAGTCCGACCTAGGAGGTTAGACGGAGAAGGTAAGTTAGGGAGGGGCTTAGTTGAAGACTGCAGTAATTAAATATTTCTGGCAGGTATGTGCAGTATATGTCTGGCAGCGTATGTGCAGTATATGTCTGGCAGCGTATGTGCAGTATATGTCTGGCAGGTATGTGCAGTATATGTCTGGCAGCGTATGTGCAGTATATGTCTGGCAGCGTATGTGCAGTATATGTCTGGCAGGTATGTGCAGTATACGTCTGGCAGGTATGTGCAGTACATGTCTGGCAGTGTATATGCAGTATATGTCTGGCAGGTATGTGCAGTATATGTCTGGCAGCATATGTGCAGTATATGTCTGTCTGAGTATGTGCAGTATATGTCTGGCAGGTATGTGCAGTATATATCTGGCAGAGTATGTGCAGTATATGTCTGGCAGCGTATGTGCAGTATAATGTCTGGCAGCGTATGTGCAGTATATGCCTGGCAGGTATGTGCAGTATATGTCTGGCAGCGTATATGCAGTATATGTCTGGCAGCGTATGTGCAGTATATATCTGGCAGCGTATATGCAGTATATGTCTGGCAGGTATGTGCAGTATAATATGTCTGGCAGCATATGTGCAGTATATGTCTGGCAGCGTATGTGCAGTATATGTCTGGCAGCGTATGTGCAGTATATGTCAGGCAGCGTATGTGCAGTATATGCCTGGCAGGTATGTGCAGTATATGTCTGGCAGCGTATGTGCAGTATATGTCTGGCAGCGTATGTGCAGTATATGTCAGGCAGCGTATGTGCAGTATATGTCTGGCTGAGTATGTGCAGTATATGCCTGGCAGCGTATGTGCAGTATATGTCTGGCAGAGTATGTGCAGTACATATATCTGGCAGCGTATGTGCAGTATATGTCTGGCAGTGCAGTATATGTCTGGCAGAGTATGTGCAGTATATGTCTGGTAGCGTATGTATGTCTGGCAGCGTATGTGCAGTGTATGTCTGGTAGCATATGTGCAGTATTTTCTACTGATCCAAAGAGGGCAAATCAAATGCAGGCAATGTGTGATCTTAACTTTTTGAATAGAAGACACACTTAAAAAATAATCATTGAAATTATTTATCTTGTGGAGCAAAAATTGAATAGACCTGTCAGTTCAAGTCTCCTACACAGAGTTAAAAAAAAGATTTAGTGGAAAATAAATTGTACACTTTTTTCGCTCAATTTTTTTAAGTAGTTATTTAGAATGGCCAATTTAGTTTACAGCGTCATTTATGTGCACAAAAATAGGTAATAATTAGTTAATGCATTACTCAAAGTAATAAGCAACCATTAGCTAATGGCTAATGTTGGTAGTAATAAAATTAATTTACAACTACTGTCTTATTAAAGGTAACACAGTTCTCAATGTTTCCATGAGATTACTATGCAAAATGTCAGGTTTCACTCTATTTATATGCTGTATCACACTATCTACTAAAATTATAGCTGTGGAGTGAAACGTTTTTCCTCCTTGGGTGGTACGATTCCAGCGTCCCCTGCATACGTAGTAGCCACTGTGTTCCTTCCTTAAATGATTTAAAGTAAGAGAGTTGTCCCACAGAGTTTTAGTTTGATTTTGGTAGTGTACGCTAAACCACTCGACACTTCCTGCGCTCCCGCAGTGGAGCGTAACCGAGCCACCGCTAAGGGCTTCCGTTAGTGAAGGCGCGACTAATCCGACAAACAGTCGTTTCATCACCAATACAAACATGTTTATTATAAAATCAGTATTGTGATACTTCCCGTGGCAATTGTAGTATCCAGTATCGTTTTCAAGTAAGTCGATTAATGTTATAGCTTTGTGACCTATTTCGTGTCTACTGTGGACCGCATCAAAGGTAAAAGCTAATAACGGGCAGTAGGTCCAGTTTACAGGCGAAGAGCTACCACAATAAACTCTTACTGGATTTCTCTCGAGGATATGTACATAATGTGGTTTTATACTTTTTAAATACAGTTTTCTATTATTCCAATCTTTGCTTCGAACCAATGAAGTACAGCAAAGAAATAACATAAGTTGACACAATTTGACGTATACGAAGTTTCTTTTTACCATTTCAGATGACATGTTTCTCCGGGATTTACGCAGTAATTTGATTCCTAGAATTTAATAGTGACGCTAATTTTTCAGTCAAATTAAAAAAAAATCGTCACCCGTTTTATACACTATCCTGAGACAGTTCTGTATACTGCTATAAAAATTAGCGTGGGCGCAAGAAACTTTGTAGAAAAGACTTCGAAATAATGCCAGAAAAAAATCTAGACAGAGAGCTGCTCAGACAGAGAGCTGCTCAGACAGAAGGTGACAGATGTTCACAGTCAAACTTAGTGGAGTTCGTTATCCATTTTCCAATAGTAAAGTCACTACGAGAATGCATAGGAGCTCTAGTACAATAAAGCTTTATCAACAGTGCTACGCTGGAGGCCGCTTAATAAACGGAATTTTGGTTTAGCGTTCCTTACCCGTCTCGGAAAATTGATTCTTACCCCTAGAAAATCAATTACCGTCACGTAGAGTCTACGTTGTAAGTCTAGTGCTGGTATATTCGGTATATTCAGTATATATGTGCGTCTACAAGTGGTGTGTGTCAGTAAGGAATAGCACAATAAATTAAATAATTATAAACATTCAATTACAAAGAAATATTATTATAACCTCTAGCATTCAGATTTGAATTTCAGTGAGTTCAACGAGCTCGTCATTTGTGCTGTAGCACATCACTAATTAACATGTTAACGTGATCCTAGAAAGTTATTCTTAGAAAGAAAACTACACTACCAATGTCTCCAACCTGAGCATAGCTATTTCAGTATTTCAGATCAAACATTTCAGTAATTTCATGGGTCATTTCAGTAATTTGAGCTATACCCAAGCCATATGCTCAAACCATTGTTAACGTTCAACAAGATTATTTGTAATTATTTTAAAAAAATCAATGATCTTTGTAACTACGGTTCATTGCATGGGTACATGATTTTGCAGTATCAAGGAAAGATGAATCATAATCAGATTGTTCACAACATTGAAATGATGAGTTTAAATGAACTACATAAAATGATCTCACATGCCCATACATATTAGTTGATGGAATTCCCTCATTATCAGCAAGATCAAGAAGAAATGCTGTTGTTTCATCACCAATAAAATAATAGTTCTTCATCCGAAACTTGATTACTAGGGTTGGAGTATTCTATATCAATTAAATTAGAGGAATTTAGTCTTATAACAGAAGATTTAACAAAGAAAGATAGCTCAGTTTTAAGAAAGCGTTCACTTTCTGTATGAAGTTTATGAATTGTTGCTGCTTTACTTGTCTGGAAATATATATTAAATTTATCAAAAATAACCATAGTCAGGGCTTTTAATCATGAACCGGGAATAAATTCCTTACCAAGAAATTTTTATACCAGGATGTTGGTAATAATGCCTATAATGACCCCTCAAAAGATTGAAATCCAATTCCCCTAGGGGAACTTGCTACAGCCACTTAAAGTTTTACTACTCAGTACCTTATATGGCAATCAGTGAATGCAGCCAAATAAGTGTAAATGCAGTAGCTACATGTTTCTATATGCTTCTACAGCTGCAATAAAGTAAATGAAAGCACCAGAGGTGCAAACCCTCAGGGACACAGAGCTTCTTCAGGTGTTTCACTGGCTCTTTTACGGGCATTACATTCAGCATTAGCTTGCTTACGACTCTGGGATACCTCAGGGGTGTCATGGGCTTTTTTGTGGGCATGGCATTCAGAATCGGCTAGTTTACGCTTCTGGGACTGTTCAACACTTTCTAAATCCCTTTTCCGTGCTTGACACATTACCATAGTCTTCTTACGACTATCCAAGGACTTCATGGCATTCTGAGGTTTGAGAATTAACTTGGGTTTGACAGAAAAGCTATAGCCACAGGGACATTTGGACTTTCTGACATGAATTTCACACGCACATCGAGGACAAGCTTTCTTAAAAGCAGGCATTTTATAATTTACAGTTGGAAAAAAGATTCTTTTCGCTCCTTCAGAACAGAGTAGAGAGATAGCGGCAGATCATACAACAGAACAGAACTCCGAACCACGCGCAAAAAAAGGTCGGCAGCTCACGTGACGGGGCTTGAGTATAAGGGGGCGTAACCCGCGCAAGGTAAAGCTTGTAACGGGCTAAATTTGACTCGTGTTTTCTAGATATTTAAATTCAAAACTAAAAATTTGGCACATTAAAGGCACTTAAATAATAGAATACCCTAACTTGATATAATTTTTTTAGCCTGAAAGTCGTCCATCATCGAGATCCGCTGCTGACAGAGTGACTGACTGACTGACTGAATGAACTAGAGCACTGAAGTGCAAACCCTCAGCTCTAGTTAGCTATAGTATGATAAAGAAAAGGAAGTGTAGAAACAAAAAAAAGAAAGAAAAGTGGGATGAAGAGAGGAAAGCAATAAAAACAGTAGGAAGAGGAAAATAAGGCAAGAAGAAAAAAAGGGAAAAAACGGATGAAAAAAAAAATGAAAAAAAAAAAGCGTCTACTTGGGTTCGAACCATAGGCTTCCAGGTTAGCTAATTTGCTCACTCAACAACTACGCCACGGAACACCTCATGCTCAATCCATGTAATTGTTAGCTATTTAAAAGTAATTTGCAACCTGCAAGCTGGCTCACGTGACAAGCAAGTTTTTTAAGGGGCGGTTCCCATTACCGTAACGTACGATTGTGGGACTGAGATTCTACTCGCTTTTTCTTGAAAACGAAGTCAAAACTAAAAATTCTGGCACATTAAAGGGACTTACTCTGTGAAGTGCTATAGTTTGATGTCGCTTTCAAAGCCTGGGTAGCCGTAATCTTCGAGAGCCCCTGTTGACTGACTGACGGACGGAACTAGAGCACTGAAGTGCAAACCCTCAGCGCTAGTTAGCTAGTATGATAAAGAAAAGGAAAAGTGTAGAAACAAAAAAAGAAAGAAAGAGAAGTGGCATGAAGAGAGGCAGGAAAGAGAAAAAGACAATGAAGAGGGACAAAAAAAAGAGGAAATGAGAGGAAAAGGTAGGAAAGCAATAAAAACAGTAGGAAGAGGAAAATAAGGCAAGAAGAAAAAAAAAAAAAAACAGGATGAAGAAAAAAAAAAAAAAAAAAAAAAGCATCTACTTGGATTTGAACCAGAGACTTCTAGGTTAGCTATTTGCTCACTCAACAACTATGCCACGGAACACCTCACGCTGAATCCATTTAATTGTTAGCTATTTAAAAGTGATTTGCAACCTGCAAGCTGGCTCACGTGACAAGCAAGTTTTTTTAAGGGGCGGTTCCCATTACCGTAACGTACGATTGTGGGACTGAAATTCTACTCGCTTTTTCTTGAAAACTAAGTCAAAAGTAAAAATTCTGGCACATTAAAGGGACTTACTCTGTGAAGTGCTATAGTTTGATGTCGCTCTCAAAGCCTGGGTAGCCGTAATCTTCGAGATCCCCTGTTGACTGACGGAATGACTGACAGGATGACTACTGTAACCCTCTGGGCGCATGCGCGCTGAGGGTTAATGACTGACAGGATGACTACTGTAACCCTCTGGGCGCATGCGCGCTGAGGGTTAATGAATGAATGACAGACAAAGTGAGTACTGTAACCCTCACGCGCATGCGCGCTGAGGGTTAATAATGCACACTATTACTTGCTTGGTTCATGCTAATGCAAGTTATGTGCATGCGTGTGCAAGTTGTGGGCATGCTTGTGCAGGTTTTGCTGTACAGCAAGTACCTTTTACTTTGGTGTTCTGGATCTGCAGTAACTGTGACCAGCTAGCTAGTAGTCTGCTTGTAGTGCCTCCTTTAGTGGCACCATGGATAGTTCTACATCTGCACCTTTGGAAATGTGTTTCATTTGTGGTGGGCCTGAGACACCAACTCAAAAGCTGGTACTGGCAACTTCCAAAGGATATCATGGTCTGTTAGGGTATGTAGAAACTGTTGGAAATGCAGACATTTTGAAGCGTCTCAATGAAGCATATGAAGTTAAAAGTGTGAGATATTACAGACAGTGCAAGTGTGATCTGTATAATGAATCTGTCAAGGTTACCACAGAGGCAACTGGTAAGTATATACTCTCTTTTTCTTTTTTGCTAACTCAGACTCTAATCTGTCACACTTTAGTTGCAGCAAAGGCAGAGAAAGAGTCAGTACAGAACCAGAGACGACGCAGTTCATCTGCATCAGCTGCATTCAGTTCCAACAACACACGTTCTGCTGTTCAGCTTGCATACAAGAATGTATGCATTCTTTGCAACCAACCTGTTGATCTTTTTCCAAATCATCCAGGTAAGGTGGTATAGCTATCATTAAACTCCTTGCATGTTCTTATTAAACCCTGTTCTTGGATTCTACAGAGATCGCTAGGAAGAGGAATCGAGTTCCTGACAACTTGTCAGCTGATGGGTTGAAGACATCACTGCTAAACACCGCCAAAAATCGTAACCTTGTGGCTGAAGAAACTCTTTATCACTTGCGTTGCAAGATTAATTTCGAGGCAGGTGGTCACTGTTCCAAGACTAGGAATGTAAGTAGTAGCTAGCTATACGTGGAGATTACACTATTTATCAACTTCTTTCCTCAGGTTGGTAGAAAAGTGGTTGAGGAAAAAGAAACACTGTTTCATGAACTTTGTGAATATTTAGAATTGGAAGTTGAGCATGGGGTAATGACACTTGCCCAAGTTCATGAAGTATTGCAACAATTAGATCCAACATCAGATAAAAGTCTTGCATATTCGAAGAAATGGCTGAAGAAAAAACTTCAAGAGAAGTACAACGAAACTGTATTTTGCATCGCAAAATGGATTGCAGGATGTTATTTGTTTTAAAGATCGAACAAGCACTATTTTGCGAGAGCATCATGCCAATCTTCAGCGGTCAGGTGAAGAGAAAAGTCAAATAATAAAAACTGCAATGATATAGCCACTATTAATCTTGACCCAAAGACATACCCAACTACACAAACTATGGCTGATATTTCAAGCCAGCTAGCACATGTTCCTGAAAGCCTTCAGATGTTTTTGAGACCCATACTAAAGACAGATGAGAAAGTAGCCATTTGGGGGCAAAACTTTATCAAAGCTTGTCGGCCTAGGTCAGGGGTATTGCCATATCAAATGGGACTCACTATACAACTTGACCATAGATTTGGGTCAAGATGGATGCTCAATAAGTTACACCAATTGGGGTACAGTGAATCTTACACTGAGTTGCAAAATTACAAGTATTGTTACCTTATGAACAAGAAAAAAGATAGTACACCTGGCCCTCTTGATACTATTTGTTGAAGAAACTGATGCTCAAATAAATGCTGAGACTGATGTTGAAGCTGAAGTTGGAAGTTGGATAGCCACTGACGAATTTCAAATAAATGCTGAGCTTGAGGTTGATGTGTAACTAGAAAATCTATCTGCTTTTACAATTACCAGTGAAAGTACAACACCTTAGTGAAGTTTCTGTTGCAAGCTCAACAGTGAAGTCACTCAGTTTGTGGGAGACAATGTTGACTTGAACATAGTTTCCATTTATGGAAACAATTCATTTCATTCAATGGGTTTTATCAAAGTCACATCTACACCATTGCATTTTACTGAAGATCACACAGTTCAAAGAGTGAAGCTGAAGTTACTTGATAGAGCTAAGATTTTGAAGGCATGTGAAGTTCGAATACTTCCATTTGCTAACAATCATCAAGCAGGGATAGAAACAATCACATTTATTCCCATTGAAAACCTTGTTACCTCTATTACACAAGACAAGTCATTACTTTCTCCAGGTGATGTGCTCTGGGCAGCAGGTTGGGTAATCAAAAACCAAAATTCTGAATTCTGCCATAGCAACTGGAATGGATGGATGAAAAAATTTCATGCAAAAGATGCTAAATCTACTACAAAAATTGAGTTTCTTCCATCTTCCTTGATGTGCGAGCTACTAAGGATGATGTGATTAGGAATGGTATTGCAATCTTCCAGTACATCTATTGTGCATTAGGAATGCCACTAGCTGAAATTTGATACTGGGTAATAAAACCAGAAATTCTTCCTCCCACAGAAGGTGCAGCAGCACAGCACTCTCTGCATACCTACCTCCAAACCCGGGACTGGATGCTGCTGGGAAGCATGTCCTTGGATCCCAGTAGCTATGAATGGATAGTAGGGAGTCAAGGTTATGAGCCAGTTCCTACTCTACAGCCTATGGCCCCTGAGGAGTTGCTGGAGTTTACTAGCTGTAATAGCAAAGGTGATTGCAGCAATAGATGCTGCAGCTGTAGGAAGAATGAAGTCAAATGCATCTCAGCATGAAGAAATTGCAAAGGAATTACATGCAAAAATTGCATTGATGATGAGGAAGAGCCTGAAGAAGACTCTGACCTCGATTCATGAGACTAGTTTGACTGTTTTTATTAGTTTAAACTCAAAAGATTGTGATTTTTAATGCAATTGCCATATAAGGTGACCGATAGAAACTTTAAGTGGCTATAGCGGGTTCCCCTAGGGGAACTGGGTTTCAATCTTTTGAGGGGTCATTGTATGCACTATTACCTACATTCTGGTAAAAAAAATTCTTGGTAAGGAATTTATTCCCGGTTCACCAAGAATTTGGGCTAACTTTCCCTGACTACCAGGGTATTGGCTAGGAACAACATCCAAGGCTTAAAGAAAGAACCTCTAAGATGATCATAAATCGATTTTACCTTGCCAGTCTTTTCTACATCTGGATGGCTGGTGAAATAAGAAAGTATAAGGGCTCCCACATTTGTAAAGTGCGCTTAATGCTACGTGTTAGTGACAGTCTCTCCTTCAGAGTCAGACATACCGCTCAACTCTTGCTTAGTCTAGAGCACGAGATCCTTTACCTAACCAGCTAGTGCATGCAACGATTAAACCGTAATTAGAGCGCCATCTCCGTAGTCCGTAACTTGAGGAGCATTTCAGTAAGAATTATGGACGGATCCGTAAGCAGTGGAGTAGGAAGATGAAAAATATTGGGGGGGCAAAATGGTAGGTCTGCTGTGCGATATGAAAAAACAATAATTGAAGCTTTATTAGTTATTTTATTGGTCTATTAGCCACAATAAATTATTCTAAATTCTAAAATTTTAAACTTTTTGGCACACTATACAATGCTTTAATCAATAGAAATGATTAAAAAAAAAGGTATAATAGAAGCACTAAACAGCTTTTAATAACAGTATTTTTATAAATTCTTGCCAGAATTATATTTACTGTTAGTATTACAAATTAGTGCCAGAATTATTGGGGGGGTAAAATCCTCATTTACCCCCCCCACTAAAAATATTGGGGGGTCCTGTGCCCCCCCTACCCCCCCTGTTCCTACTCCCCTGGTAAGGTTGGAGACACTGCACTACATTACAACTCCTCGGAATCATTCCGCAGGGATTTCCTGAAGCCTAATTTTTGCGCGTACTATTAATGCTTATTACGTTGACGATTATTTCCACTTCAGTAAATAAATAGCGGGATTGCAACTGTAAAGTGCCTCTACTTAGTTGTTCGTGTGACGTGCGGTAGCCGACGGAGAGGTACTTCGGCTGACCGAGAGGTACTTTGGATCTCTCCTCTAAAACTTTCTGGTCTCGGGGTTAGAGGCTGTTAAAAATGCAGCAGAGTGTGGGTACGGAGAATACTAGAAAAGTTATTGTGATAGGCGACGGGTACTGTGGGAAAACGTCTCTAGTAGCAAAAATCACTGAAGGAAAGTTCATAAACAACTATCACGTTACACTTGGAGGTAAGAAAAGTGCTAATTGCTGCAGTGTGAAATGTGTAATTACCTAGTGGTGGTTGTTGTCCTGTGATACTTGACGGTATCTGAGCTGAACAAGCTGCTGAATTGTAGTCGGCAAGACATGACAAGTAATTACTAGCATACAAGTTGCTGTTGGCTATTATAGAATTGTTGTGAAGTAAAATGTCTTGGTTGACTGTCAACAAATACTAGTAGCAGGCAGTATTAACATAAAGATTCATTAAGACTTTCTGTCAGCATATGCACCACCATAATTTTGAAATACATATCTATGACTTTGTACTGTATTAATAGTGTATTATCATTACAACTACTTTGGTAAATTCAGAGATGCAGTTATTTATAGTGACCGCATGATATAAATGCTTTAGTCTGTCTTTTATTTTTTCCAACTAATTTTGACTGGAGATAGCCGCTTCTGAAATAAAATGTTCGCTCTCGGACTACTTGTTGTAGTGGAGTGGTCACATGACAGATATGAAAAATTTCCTTTGTGCTACTGTGGAGACTGAATGTGGAATGTTACTCCAAATTCACTCACTGCTGTAGTAGTGTCTGATGTACTCAACGGAGTAGCTTTCACTCGTGTCACGTGCAAAATCTCTCTCCTTTACAAACAGAGTGTCTTTGTAAGATTTGATCCAGTGTGCAGACTGTTCAGTAGTTGGTCAGCATTGTTTTATGTACGTGACACGTACAGGCTATTGCACACCACAACAAGGAGGTCGGTACGGGATTTACACAGCCGAAGGCCAAAGGCCCAAAGATAGGGTAAATTCCATACTGACCGACAGAGTTGTACAGCCAATTTGTATCTTGGCTCTAGGCTATAGGAAACACGTAAAAACTAATTTTTTTATTATTATTCAACTCTGGAAGTGGGTATGAAGTATATTCACCGTTCACCCCTAACTAAGCAGCCTGATTGGACTGTTCGAACTTACCATAGTAGAAGGATCGATCACTCTAGCGTTTCAACAACAACAATTACACACATCATAATATTACACACACACATACACACACACACACACATACACACACACATACATACAGCCGTACATTGAAATGTTAATGTACAGAAAAATGGAATGAAATAGAACTTTGGAATTGTTTTAAATAATGTTGCTATCATACACACACACACACACACACACACACACACACACTCTATCATTTCTCTAACTCTGTACCTTTATCTCCCGATGCTCTCTTTCTCTCTATCTTTCTCTTGTATAATTTCCCCCATCACATCATTCCTTTTCTGTCACTGTACAGGTACTGAGCATTGTTGAGGAAGCCATTTACATAGTTTAAGGAAGCAATTATCGCGGCAATATATGATGTAGGATTTGTATTATTTGAGAGTGGTGTAAATCTTGCATGCAAGGGTGATCCTATGTACTTGTGTTGAGTGTTTACTTTCATTTCACTCCTTTCCTTTTGTTGAATTGCACCAGAGCTTTAGGCTATATGTTCGTTTAATATACTCATGACATTTGTCATGTTAGAGAACATGGCCAAATAGTATTAGTTCAAAATTTTGAAGAATAAATTTTAAGTTTAAATTTTAATTAAAGGTATAATAATTGATCAAGGTGTTCTCTGTTAAATAGATATAATGTGTATGAAAATTTGTAATTATCCCCTATTACGTATCTCAATTTTATAGCTACAGCTAGGCTACCTTGTGCACTCATTATTTAAACACACCTATGTAGTACAAGTGTAATCCAATTGAAGAGTGGTATACATATATTGTTATTTCCAAGTTTTTTTAATTTTATATGTATACTAATCCCTCAGTATATGTTGACTAAGTAGTGCATGGCGGGGAAACTAACCAGACTTCTCTGCCCATGTATCCTTGAACAGGATTTTGTGTGTGTTTGTATTATCCGTCTACCTTGTTTTAGTCTGGTACAAGCCAATCATCATTCTTGAAGAGTGAATGTACCCAGCAACAACAAAAAAAAAAAAAAAAAAAAAAAGTTTTAGAAGGAATTCATTATCTAGCCTGCATAGCTCACTACAATGGTTGTGCAGTTGTAGTGCTGTATCTCTATTTGTAGCTGTGTAGTGTTTCTAGCTCTGTCATCCATTGCCTATTGTTAGCTAGTTGGACAGAGTGAGTGGGGAAGCCGTGGTAACTTTCTTCCTTGAAGAGGCAGAAAGAATGGAAGCATGAATGAGATGAGTTTTGTTAAGTGTGTGGTGAGTGGTGAGTACAGATTCTCTAGGTTGAAATTACGTTTGGTAATGAATCTCTTCTCTCTATCCTTTTGCTAGTTGTGTCTTCAAATGAATGATTGAATTAAATTGTGCTAGTATGTAGTTGTTATGGCTACTATGTGGTCATGAAGTTGATTTTTTATTAATTATATAGTGAAGTGCACACACACACACATACCAGTATATGATACAGTACACATATTCACACATACATAAGTACACAAACACACATGCAAACACACACAGGTTCACGCACACACACACTCATACACACAAAACATCCACTATGCACACATGCACATGTGCTCACAAACATACATACACATCCAGTCACCCACATGTTAGACACATCATCCATATACACACATCTTTGAACCTTTGAAGCATACATACACACACATGCATGCAAGAGTTTACCGACATTCACACATGAATGCACATCACGCACTTACATATTAACTGAAGAGTTGATGTAACTGTCAAGCTTTACATGAATGATGGGGTGTTTTCAAAAACACAGACAAGACTTCTCTCACTGAAGACGTGCATGCTAAAAACTGTCCGATTATCTTTTTTGTGTGTTTGATGAACAGTCTCACCTCACGTGCAGTCTCACCTCATCGTAAATAAGCCAGCATTAACTCTCATAAGCTACTAGGATAAGCCACCCTAGATAGTGGAGTGGAGACAGAAAGGGCATTAAATGGAATTCCATCTAACACATACATACTTTCTTAGAATTTTTGTGTGGTCGGTTTAAAATTCATCATCTTGTCAGTCACATGACCTCGTCCACTAGTAGTGCATTATAGAAGATTGGCATTGGACTTTATACATGTATGACTATGAATTTAGAAGTGTGGTTTGAGGGGGCAGAGCATGGTGGTGTGAATATCAGCCCACACAGAGTCATGAATACAATTACTGAGCTGGTTCAAACTCTTGAGTTGTGTGTGTTATGATGCAATCAAATTGTTATTATCCATCTTTCGTGGTTACCAACACTACCTAAGCATGGCGGGTGTTTGTGTAGGTTAGGTATGTAAACTGGTTGGTGAAAGTCTTGCCCAAATGTGGCAGTGTATGTTATTCTGCAGTGTAGGAAAATGTTTCAGTAAGGTGGGGAGATTTGGGAGGGGGGGGGGGGGGGGGGGGGGCTTGTTTTATATGGTTTAAAGTTTAAAAGTGTTCATGTGAGAAATCCCCTTGTAAAATTGTGCCCCAAAAATTATGGTGGCTCCAGCCCCCAGAGCCTCCCCCCCTTCTACGCCAGTGTTGTTTCTATCAACTAGAGAATACTGTACATGGATACAACACACCATGTACACAGAAGATACATTATTATTGAAAATCAGCTACATACCTAAATACTACATACATGTAATTCCTCAGAATGGGCAACATTATATGTATAATATTTTTCAGCGTGTGTTCATGACGTGATCCTTACGGACCAATTTCCACATGATATTGACGGTATCATGGAATATGCAAAAAGAATTAACTATTCATTTAACTTTTGCATTTTGTGTTATGCGATGTTTTGATATTATGTATGTTACGATCTACTGTGTGTATGATAGTGTTTGTAGATTTACTAAATTGTATAATAATTGAATGACTACACTTGCAGTATTTACCTTTTTTTTCTTCCTGTTTTTCTTCTCTGTAGTGGAATACGGTGTGAAGGTGTGCAAGAAGGGTGACAGCGAAGTCCGATTATGTGTGAGTGGATAATTAGAACTCATCAACAGATATTATCACCTTCTCTGCTATCACTTTCTCTGCTATCACTTTTCTAAGTGCATTAAAGTGGCTGGTTAATGATTGCACGCTAAGTTGTTATTATGAGGTTTGTTTATCTTGGTAGATGTAAGTGCAGTCTACCCATAGGATGCCGGTTGTCATGTATGTATTATGTGGAGGTGTCAGTCAAGAGAGTAGGGTGAGAGGTGAGGAGACTGTAGTGGAGGGCAGAGGGCAATAGGAGAGAGAATGAGGCTATAACACAGGACTCCATGAATCTTGTTCCGTTTACATTTCTTCTGTTATCAATATGGGATTCTCTCTGGACTCGGATTATCTTGGCTGAGTGATGTGGAATGTGGGATGTGTGAAGTGTTATGTCTTCTACAACTGCACCTATCTCTCTGATGTACAGTATGCCAGACACAGATTGTGGGGTTGCTTAGCAGCAGTTGGTTATTCTTGAATGATTTCATGGGATAAGGTCACCTTTAAGTGTTTTAGCTTTTAGTAGAACGGGCTATCAGAGGAAGTTGGATTTATTATTATTTGGGACATGTATTACAAAACTAGGAGCATTTTTTTTTTGTATGGCAGTGAATGTCCTTTTGAATAACTCTGTGAGTGTATGTTTGTGAACAGGTTTTACACTACCATTTGCTTTTTAACTGTCTACTCGAAATGTTTGTGCTGTCTTTTACCATTACTTAAACTCGTTAGATCTGTTTAAGTTATTGCCACTAAAACCTTTGGGGAGGAAACAGAGGCTAGTTCATTATGAGCTGAGGCAGTCCAAAATAACAATATAAATACATTCACACATGTATATGCATACACACACACACACGTATTCACACACTAACGCTATATGTACATGTATGCACACACTAAAACATTACATGCTTATATTTTGACAGTCTACAATAACAATCTAATTACTTGCACACACGTAATGTGCACACATATTCACTAACACACACACATATTCACTAACATACACTAACACACATATGTACAATGCACACACTAAAACATACATGCTTATACAATTATTATTTTGAGAGAGATGGTGTAGGGAAGTGGCTACTCATCAGTTATTAAAGTTATTTCTAATAGTGATGTCACTGTGAGAGTCATTACTCTATTATGTTTACTACTGTGTTAGTTCAGGAGCTGTGAAGAGATAGCTGTTAGTGAAATATACCATAGTGACCAACTCTCCTTGGGCTGTGGTTGTTATGAATTGTATCCATTAAGTGAAGCTTTCCCCTTCTTCCTCCTTCTACAGAACTTCGGTAAAGGGAAGGATAGATTCCCCCCACCCCCCCACCCCCTCCCCCCGAGTTAGATTTGCTTGTACATTTATTTTGTTTATTTGTGCATAATTGCATGAACTCAAGCAAGCATTTTTTTGTGTCAATGATAACACTGTAATTCATACATCTTGTTATTGTTTTTATTTTTGTGTTCCTCTATATTCGTGGGTTGTTGTCATTGCGATGGTTACCTGGACATCAGCTATGGGATATAGCAGGTGAGTAATACTTATATAAATATTTCCTGGTATTTAATTTTTATTAGCTTAGTAGCGTTAAACTAGATATATAAATTCACAATACGTTTAAGCTCGTAAACCTTCTTCAGTTGTGAGGTATATACGGTCATATACACATCACAATAGAAGAAGGCTTATGAGCTGAAATGTAGTGTGAATTTATACGTGTTTTAATGTATTGCTTCTAAGCTAATAAAAGTTAATTACCAGGAATTTATTAAAATTAGCAGTGAAAATCTATGACATTTTATAATTATGTGCATTTCGAAGCTATTAATAGTTTCACTTTTAAAAATTGCTTAGTACTAGGTGCTTATCCTGTATAACGTCCAGCTGGGTTATTTTTTGATTACATGAGAATTTGCACACGGCGCAAGTTTGCACATAAGACTAGTTTGCACATGGCACTATTGAAAACAGGTCGGGCCATGCCACTTGTTGCGTGGAAGTGGAGCATTTGATCCGTCTTTAACACAACAAAACTATCAGAACTTACGGTTACCAAATTTTTGCATGTTAATTACACCTGGGCACTTATATTTGACAGAGAAGCAGACAGGTGGGCACTTGTGTGTAGTGGACTCTTACCTTATAGACCTTGATACTCTCTGTAACAAATATTATAGTCAGTAATTAACATGTATATGAATTATAGCAGAGTTAGTGATAAGCTGTTGTGTTGTCATTCGAACTCGTTTCATCAACGTTATGGAAGACGGCCCATTTATTAATAAAACAAACTAATTACTCTTGTATGGCAGACACTGTGTTGCAAATTTCCCAACGTAACTGACTGTCAGTTAAGGAACAGTTTCAGTTTTCGTTGTTTTGTTGTGTGTGTTTCAGTTACTAAAATGTATTTATATTCTTAAAGGATCAGTTTGAATATACATGTAAGGTAAATTAATGAACTGTGCTTTCATAAGTTGGAGCTGGGAGGAGTCTTGCTGGCTTGCCATGTACACACACTGTGGGATATCTGTCATCCCTGAGTCACTCACTCACAGGGATGCACTGTGTGTGGTAGAAAGTGGACTGTCTGCTCATGTAAGCACAACTCTGCCAGGTTATCCTTCTTTACTTCGTCTTTTCTTTGTGGATAAGTTGTATGTATGTATGTGTGTATGATTGTGTGAGGGTTTGCTTTGTGTTACAATTGATGCCTCCTTAGGTCGTACGTACAGTACCTACATATCTCATTGTTCTATTAGATGTATTCTCTCTCTTTAATTATAATTGAGAATAAAATTATGATTCTATGTACAACTTCTTTTTTTCTTTTCAGAGTTAGTATTTGGCTAAACTACTAGCTATGATTGTGACTATGTCCCAGCAGTTCTTTCTGTCTCCATTGAGGGAGGCTTGTCTATACACCGTGGGATGTTTAGTGCTGGTGCATGCCATTCATTTGATACAGGAGAATACCACGAGTCTGTTGGCTTAGTATTTACATGAGTGTTGCAGAAGCGTAAATACGGCCAATCAGATCAGTGATATTCTGCAGTATCCAATGAATAATGAATGTATTATGTACTGCTCATGTTAACACCATAGTAATGAGTCTCTAGTGCAATTAATAACCTGGAGGGACGTAATAACCCACCATGAAAACTCTGAACACAGGTGATATGGGAAAATATTGCCTTCAATCCACATCCTGTTTACTTTAATGCATTCCCTATGTGGCCACAGGTATCCACTCTGTGTCCTATCATTAAGAAATCTCATTGATTCCAGCCCCATAGAAAGAGTCCTTACACTTTCCAGCAACTATAAACATGTTCTGCTCAAGCTTGACCAACAATTCACATGCACCTTTTTAAATAGATATAATAATTACATACTTCATATGAACAATTGTCTTATATATGATACGAATATAGCTTTTCAGTGGTAATTGCTTTATATATACACACACATATATAATAAGGTACATATACCTCACTCTTTAAATGTATTCCTACAAGACAAGCCATTGGCTCCGTGTGCGAAACACTCACTTACAAGCATTTGCACAACTCACAACAAGAGGGAACATGAAAGAACAAGCCAGGCTGGCAGAAGGCGGCAGACCTTCCTGTGCATATGTGTCTATTATATTGTAAAGGACGAGTTGGCAATCCTTGAGGTTCAGTTTGTCTATTGAGAATAACTCACTTATTCCCAATGATGGCAGTGTTAGATTGTCCGTGTTGCTTGCATGTATATAAGTGTATCTACATTAATTTCTTCCATGTACTCTACGTATCAATCAATTATCAGTTATAAAGTCCTACCGTCTGGTAAGGAAGTTTTTGGGTAAAGTATCATCGTGCGCTCCTTATGTCGTATGGAAGTTATATTATTATTATACCAGTTATATTGTGTGTTGCGTATTGTTTTATCTTATTTAATTATACGGGGGTGGTTGTAAGACAACAGATAGCACAAATGATGATCTAGCTAAATTAGTTCTAATTGATAATTGTTCATAAACATGCCACATCTGTTTTAAAATAGCTGATTTAAAACAAATGGACAGAAAGCTTGTCCTTAATGCTAGTTTATATGTTGATAATGGTATAATCACTGTATACTGTGTATTCAAGCCAAGAATAACTATGTGCCTTGAGATTCTTCATTAGTTGCACTGTAATTACCCGTTTAGGATTAATCATAGGTTAATGATAGTTGCAAGTAAAACTACAACTGCTACAGTTTGTGTTGTCAATAATGGATAGATCTCTATGATTAGTTCTCTCAAGATCTTCGTTTCTTTTCCCGATATGTGATACTTCTCTTAGCTTGCTTAGTCCGTATATAACTACTGTGCTGTGTGTTGTACTATAAAGTCAGGCCTCAGTTGACAATTCCTACTGTGTTATTGGGTTCTTAAGTGTGCACTTGAAGGAACTGACCTGTACACAGGTGATCAATAATACAGGAGATTGAATTAGCTCACCCACTCAAAATACTTTGAAGGAACAGTTTTGCAACTAATGGCGGCGCGACCAAACTTGGCGATTTGCGGAGCTAGATCCCTTGCAGACGACTTGAATAGGACGGGGTATTGTAAGTGGTTGAGTAGCCTTGCTGCTACGATCCACTGTACATAGAGTGCAATGTCGATCATCAGAACGTCAATCTTTTGAAATGTCAATTGACCAAATAAGCATAATGACCTTGTGTGCATTTAAGGACTGTTGTTGTTGTTTTTTGTTACAAAAGTGGCTATCTTCAGATTCTCATGCACAGACAAAAGGCTCGAACATCCTAATCATCTGTAGTTGACGTTCCACTGCACTTGTACATACACGTAATGTAGGACTTGCACAGGTCCAGCACTCTCTAATACTGAATTGTGATTTCAGACTGTCACTTAAAAAATGAATTAACAATATATATTTCATATTACTTATGAGCTTCTATGTGTGCACACACCTACATGTACAGGCAATACCTATGCTCACATATACATTCCTACATACATACATACCTTACATACATTTGTACATGTGTACTGTGGGGGTCTGGAGAGCTTAATCACCAGGCAACCTCGCACTCTCAGGAACGTTTCGCTGCCACCAGAGAACGTGTGGCTGAGCGCAGCTTGCGCCTAAGTAAGATGCACGTTTATAATACAAATTACAAAGAACGCACAGAGAAATCAAGTAATTAAACAAGACCTGACTACACACGAACTGAGACACGAGGTCTCACGACTCCGTTCTTATATGCACGCACAAATGACCATACATGGAAACGTTCAGTGACCACACCCAAAACTCGAATAAACGCACAACATTGAATAAAATACTAAATAACGCACATCACATAAAAAATGAAATACATATGAGTTTCTTCTTCTTTGCCTTTACTTCTCTTCCATCTTTTCATCTTCTCTCTTCTTCATTGTCTCGCTCCCCACATCAACCCCTCCAGAGATTGGTCCTTTAGGGGTGATCTCGACTACAAGGGGAGGCGCATCTTCTTGCATCTCCCAGGTCCTCCTCGACATGCCATCAGCATTATTAGTCTCCACACCAGGGGACGGTAGACTATCCGGGCATCCCTGTCTCGCAAGTTGAGGGCAAAGCCTCAAACATTTGTTTAAGTGTGAACTAGATAATTGGGATATACAAGGTTCGTGGTCTGTTACCACTGTAAAAAGTCTGACTGTATAGATATCTATCATAATGGTTGATGGCAGAGACGATGGCTAAACTCTCCAACTCGGTGACCGAGTAGTTCTTCTCGGCACCGCGAAGCTGTCTCGAGTAAAATGAGATAGGCACCTCTCCATCCTCACGATCGGCATGCAAACACGCTCCAACACCAGCGCCGGATGCATCGGTGTACGCGATGAACCTGTCACTGGGAGTAGGCACAAACAACACAACATTACAAGACAATGACTCACACAAAATTGTGAAGGCCTCTGACATCTCCTCACTCCAATCCACCAGCTTAGGAGTACTGAGGGCTGTTGACGGGGTCAGAATTGCTGCAGACCTCGCAAAACCTGGAATGAATCTTCTATAGTAACCCAGAGCGCCAAGGAACGTCCTCAGCTGCCTCTTGGTCTTGGGCTTCCCATACTCCTTAAAAGCTAACACACGATTTTCAGGCACTGTCACTGTTTCCTCTCCCACCATGTGACCAAGGTATTTCAACCTCTTTCTTCCAAAAACACTTTTCTTCCTCTTAACTGTCATCCCAGCACTACTAATACATTCTAACACACACATCTGTTGAAGCGTACCTCTCCTCCACCCAGCCAGCGTACAGCACATCGAGGGGACCATGGAATTTCCTACCATAGGGGACAGTCCTGTGTCACGGTTTGGAACCATTCTGATTGCACTTAAAGCCATAGGTAAGTATTGGACGCAATCAATCCCGCTATTGACAGCCTTTGCCAGCATGGGCTTGAGTGTCCCGTGGAGGCGCTCGACGACACCATTAGACTGGGGTCTGTATGGTGACGTCGAGATGCAGTCTATTCCACACTGCTCATAAAGCTGTTTGACAACTTTGGACAGAAACACCTTGCCCCTATCCGACATCACTTTCATAGGGAAGCCAACCTTCGAAAAGATGTTCATCATTGCGTCGGCCACTTCACTCGCTGATCCCGACCTTAAAGGGACAGCCAAACACACATACGTAAGTATAAACCTACAGCCGCGCTTGCCCTTTGTCAAGGGGCCAACTATGCGACACTCTGAAAAGGTTCAGAGATCACAGGCTTCTCACACATCTTTGCTTTGGAGTTCCCGACTTATTTAGTCTTAAGCACGGATCACAAGATGGAGTGAATGTGAGAACATCTTTGCCCAGCCCTGGCCAGGCAAATCGGCTGTTTAGTAACTCTCGCTCCCCACATGTACACAGTGCAATATATACAATTACACCATTTGTAACACTACTGTTAGATTATACAAGAGAATGACCTAACTGTCTAATGTGTACTATATACTGTATGTAATGTGTGCGTAGGCCAGGATCCATTCAGAGAGCTCATGCCCCAGTACGCCCGCCACTCAGTGCTGGCGGTGGTCATGTGTGATGTGACTAGGAAAGACACCATGTACAAGGGAGCACAGGTGTGGAAGAACTCCGTGGAGACCTCTGTGTACCTGCCCACTGGACAACCCATTCCCTGTGTGCTACTCATCAACAAGGTGAGAGGGACTTCCTTAAAGTTATAATAATGCCTAATTTTCTCTGTTAACAGCCAATATGTTATATTTTTATTAGACATTTAATTATAAAGGGATATGGTCAAATTTTGGTTTTATGAGCTTATGCAAGTTATTGTATGTAAAGAAAATTGTCTACAGTGTAGCAGTGAGTTACACAGTGAGGTAGAGTTTTTGGTACACTCAATCCTCTCTTGTTCTCTATTACGGCACCCATCTGTACCTGGCATAAGTTAGCCACTCAATCAATTCTTTACCACACGAGGTTGTTAATTTGACGACCATTACCTATTGTGCCAGCGCAGACTCGTTATTTCTAGTTCCAGAGAGTTTTAGAGAAACCTACAGAGTGTATGCAAGTGAAGAGGACTGTGCTTAAGCTTGAATAAAAGCTTAAAACTTATTGAAAAAGGTTTGCTCAATTATGTAGTTAAAGAAAACTATGACTTTCCCTGAGTAAACGGCATTTCTGAGATACGGGCACCCTCAGATCCCAAGGTGCGGAGATTGAGTGTATCTGGATATATTTGCTTATAATCGTTTATTTATAATTATTTATTCATTTATTTGTTTATTAATTGTTATTTATTTTTTTAATTAATTAATTAAATAACAATTAATAAACAAATAAATGAATTAAATAAATAATATGGCAGTTACTGAAATATGCATACATTTTATAAAAATGATTTACAATTATTAGTAAAATGAGAAAATGTCATTAAAATTTACTAAATAAACACTTCCTAACTTGCAGTGTTTGCAGTGTGCATGTATTCGAATGGTTTATTTTTGTTTGCAATTCACTGACAAGATTATTAGAATAGTTATACGACTAAAGACTAGATTGTGTGTGTTTGTTAAACCATCCCAGTGTTGATATAATGTCTGTGTATACAATGCGTACATGCATACATACCTTCACGTGGTTGTAAGATTTTGAGTTTAGGCACACTTAACAGACCTAAAAATAACACTCAAAAATTGTCTGGACAATTTGTCCGAACCTATTAAAGTTTGCCTGGACATTGACTTATTTTGAGTGGTCAACCCATTTTATTACAATAATTATTGCTATAGTTTCTTCTGCCAACAATTTTACTTTCAAACTTTTTACAAGCTGCAAGCAAGCTTTGTTATTTTTGTCCCAGACACCTCACAATCAAGCCAAGACATAAAAGTTTTTTTTTTATGGCTATACAATGTCGGAACAAATGATAGGAAGCTGTTGGTTGCTCTTGTTTCTTTGTGACTTACATACATGTAGGTACTGGATTTTGAGTTGAATGAATTGTTTTTATTTGTTTTTTTGTTTTTTTAATTATGTTCACAATAAGTCAGGGGAGGGACCTATAATTGTCACTGTGTGCATTCTCCTTCTATTTTGGAAAAATAAAATTTGAATGACACAATATTTTCTTGTTATTTGTTTGTTTGTTTGTTTGTTTGTAGTGTGATTGTACGAAGGACCAGAAGCAAATCTCATCTGAAGAAGCTCACAGGTTTGCCAAGGACAATGGCTTTAGGAAGTGCTTTGAGACAAGCGTAAAGGATGGCACAAACATAACAGCAGCATTGGAGTGAGTCGCTAGAAATGAAGTCTTTGTATGTAGCTATTTCGAGACTTATTAAAACGTGTACAGGACACACAAAGTTGTGCGCCTCATGATATGTGGTAAAGGGTCGTCAACCCTAAGTGTATTATTATTATTATGTAATTTTTTTAAAAATTTTTTACTTCCCCCCCCCCCCCCCCCCTCCCCAAGTAATCTTAGAATGCCGATCTTTGTTATAGTTACATGGTTGATATCATCTTGGCTTACGAAGAAGATGGAGACATGGTGGCTTTGGACTTTGAGGACGACGGAATTAGGTTACAGTCGTATAAAGAAGGCCGGAAACAAGTGTCCACCTGTTGTCTCAGTAGATTAAGTGAACCTTCTACAGACTCTAATGGCAGGATTAGATGATCACACATGCACACGTCATTTCTGCCCTTTCCCTCATTTAGTTCTCATTTTGGTTGTGTTTCATATTTTCTTCCATGACTGCAGCGTTTCTTTTTGTATGTTCATACATTCTGCACTCAATGCTTCATTTCTGCATCAAAATCTCATATCATTAATTTATTATATTATTATTATGTTATTGTGGTTATTGTTATAGTTTATTTCTAAGAATTCAATACGAACAGTGAGTTAAAAACCACTTCTGTATGTAACATGTTGCTTTAATAAGCATGATGACTTAGCATAGGTGATGGAAGTTGCTTGGAAGTGGGGTGGGTGGGTCACCATATTAAACTAATTAGAGTTTTTTTAAATCGAATGAAATTTTGATGATGTAAAATTGAATTGGATTTTAGCTAAATAGCTGGCAGTCAGAGCTTAAAATCTTCATCTTCAAGCAATGTCTGTCAGTTCAATGTTATCTTGACAGGGTGTACTGTAGGTGTAGACTCAGTATAGTCCCCTCCACCACTTTATACTAGTTCACAGAGAGAGAGAAAAGTACTTGCTTGAAACCAGCTACCCTCGACTTAGCGGTCATGTATAATATTTCCTTCTAGAACATTGGAGTGCCCTATTAACCTATTCTATCCTCTCTTCTTTTTTTTTTTTTTTTTTTTTTTTTTTTTGCTTAATCTCACGTAGGAAGACCCTTTACCTACAGCTACGTTGGGAAAGGGTCTGGTGGCTAGGCCCTGCCAGATTATGCTAGCATTTTTTTCTGGAATAATAGACATGTAATAGCATAGTGGAATAATTCACTGTATACTATGGTGAACACAGAACACTAGCCATGGTCAACCAGAAATCGACTGATAGTTTACTATGAAAAGTTGAAACACAAGCATAGTGAAAACATGAAGATATGTTACATGGACTCTACGAGGAGATATGTAAACCTGAAGTACACTGATCATTATAATAATACTATAAAAATGTTCAGACCTTGCAAGTAACTAATTTATTTATTAAACTTGTGTATACATAATCTTAAACCCATTTTTTGCCTGCAAATGAAAGGTTAAAAGTTTCTGTAGCTTCTCTTCCATCCACACCAGATTAATTGTAATAATTGTGAGAAAACAAACTGGGTTAGCCTTAATTCAGGAAACTTCAATATCGTCCAGGAATTTTTTTAAAATACAAAACTCTCTTCATGCAACGGCCTTAGCTAAACTTTCCACTGTAAATCCAACTAAATTTTTCTGGCAAAGGGGTCTACTCAATATGTCTTGCCAAAAATTTTCTTCAGTAAACTCTTTAGACTTATAAACAGCAACAATTGGTATTCACCCTGACATACTCTGATTTGGCTGCTGTCATCCATTTCACCACAATATAAAGCAACAACACTCCTTTTGTACATGCACATAACTCATTCCTTCATCAAGGCAATAACTGGGCTCACTACTAGTACAATTGAAATCTTGAAGCTAGAGGAACTAGGAGATTTAACGCTGTCCAATGCCATAGATAATCTAGCAGCAAAGGGACTTGCTTTTGGCAGTTGGTAGGAATACAAAAAAACATCCTCTCCTCTCATGTATTCCATAAGCCTAAGCAATTTCTTTCGAGAATCCTAGTGTCACCTTATTTGCAGCAAGTTCCACTGACCCATTCCTCTAGTAGCTGAAGTCTTTGGACAGCGAAACAGAGCTGATTGAGTGGCTGCAGTAACCCTTACTGACAACCACTACTGGAAACCTAAACTTTCCCCGAGATCTGGAGGGTATTGAACTGATACTATGTACTAAAGCCACCAGACCCTTCCCTGGCGTAGCGGTAGGTAAAAGGTCTTCCTACCTGAGATTACCCCCAATCCCGTCCCCCTTAGCGTCGTAATGGAGGTTAATTTTTCCAAATAATAGTTTGGACGCGCCTTCAGAAGCGTTAACTGATTAGAAAACTTAGCTCAAGATGAATTATTTACTATTTCGCCATTTAATTATGCACGTAGCGTTGCTATCATTAGGCTGTAACAGGGATTGGCGGAGAATAGAAGTATACTTAGGGTCAATTGTGCCAAGTGACGTTATTGTTCCAGAAAGGGGTGAGGTAATAGCCCGCTGTGGCAGTTTATCTCCAGTTGAATGGTCTTACTCCCCACGTAGACTACTGAGGGACAACTTTCGGCCACCGGTTTCCAGGAGACATCGCAGAGGGCATAAAATGATTAAGCTTACGAAGTTAACGGTAAGGGACTCAGGGTTTTATTATTGTCATGGAACGACCAACGAATCATCTTTCCAAAATTCTCTAATGGTTACGGTAACTAACGAAGTACCTGATGAAATTGTGTCGCCAAGTCGGGTAGAAGTTTCGCGCGGAAAATCTGTAACACTAACCTGTGGTAGTGTAAAGCCAGTGGAATGGATAAGCGTGAATTATTATCAGCAAAAAAAAAGTATTGCTGATAATAGCTTGATATTACATCGTCTCCAAAAGAAAGACAGTGGGCTGTATTATTGCAGGGGATTGGACGGCTTTTGGAATCGAATTTTTCACACTTCTGCAACAATAATAGTCGATGGCTACGTTAAACATATGAATACAATTCATTAATATTTGATTACCTTAGCTACCTCCCACCCAGTTACAGTAATTGGAGTTACCCTTACTAAAAATGAAAATTTACTGTTAAAAATAGAACTGGTGTTATGATTTGTTAATACTGAAAGTTTCTTACAATCACAGATAAACTTCCCAATCATATATAAACTTACTTAAAACGTATAATACTTCTACTATTTCCTGGAGATTTTATTTTACTTCTGCAGGCCAGCAATTACTATTAGGAGAAGGTACCTACCAAGAATAAAGACAAAATGTCAATTGCATCTCAAGAAATGGTCCCTTCACCATAATTTAGGGCTAATTTACTTTAGTTTTCTATTTTACTCAACATAATTAAGGTGAATTGTTGTCTATTTTTACTGTACAACTCAACGTTATAAGGTCGGCTCACGTTTTAATTTAGGTCCTATGCCACACCACTCAGACTACCCGGCAGACTACTCAGACTACTGCGCAGACTACTAGGCAGACTGCTACGGAGACTACTACTCAATTTCTTTGCTGTCTTCATCATTGTTAACTTTCTTCTACAAGTGCTCCTGTAAGTATGTATCAAATAATTCTTCACTGGAATCCATAGCACCCCTTTATTCATCATCAATCTTACATGGGACTGACTAGAATGCCATTGGCCTTATAGCTATGTTTGTGACAATTGTATTAATCTACTATAATCTTAGAGGAATTGCTGTTCCTTTGTAGTAGTCCACAATGCTACCGCCGTGAAGACCATTTTAGAGAATTGTAATCAGTGGAACTTTAATACTACACTCACGAAATCAGAATAAGGTTAGAGCCTACGGTTTGGTAAAGGTGCCTAATTTGATATGCTTTACAGCTCAGTGTGGCCGGTTGCTACCCTGCAAGAAGCCTCCAGTATAGCGGCTATAGTTTGTTGGCGTGAAACACCAAAGACGATGGTATCAAAGGGCTTTTCTGTATTTAAATGAATATCTTATCATATTATTATGGTGGCTTCTTCACTATGTTTAACATTTTATCTACCGCTTACAGTAAAAACTGGAGTAGAATTCCAGTATACGTCGGACATATAGTACCTAGATATGTCGTTATTGAAGAAAAAACTCCACTAACGTTGTACTGTGGGAGCAGATCTGCCGTAAATTGGACTTTTATGCCTGATTATCTTCCAATAGGACATCGCAGACGATTTTCTCTCCCGGAGCGACACCGGATAGGATACAAAAACGTTTCGTTATTTAATTTATACGCAGTAGATTCAGGGTTTTATTATTGTGAAGGGTTAGGACATGATTTAAATTTTCTTATTTATATGCAAGTCAAGGTAGTAAATTACGTGTCATTTGGTCAAGTATTGCCGACTCGGATAGAAGTCACCGGGGGAAGTTCGGTAACCCTGAAGTGTGGCAGTGTAAAGCCAGTAGAATGGTTTGGTGTAAATTATTATGAACAAAAGAAAACTATAGAGGGCAATATTTTAACCTTACACCAATTAAAAAAAGAGCACAGTGGTCGCTATATGTGCAGGGGTTACAATCACTTGATCAAAAGTATTTTTCACTGCTCAACAATAATCATAGTGGACAGTAACGTGGAACGTATTAATCGGCACTACCGCCATCCTTCGAATAATCTCACAATTATCGTCTAATGGATTACTCATGTTGCACATCTTTAAAGTAAAACTTAATTATACTCTCAAATAATAAAAAAACAACAACACAAGAACAGCTTGCTAAGTCTCTGGTAATAATTGGGCGAGCGAAGCCAGACTTTCACTAACGAGTCTCAATTGAGATTTTTATATAGACTAGTGGTGTGTTTGAGCACAAATGGCCAGTGAGCCTTAAACTACACTACTATTGTTAAACAATTGATTTTAACTTCTAACACTCAAGCAACTAAAATGAAGTTGAGTTTTTAAATTACATATATATACGGTAAAGGGGGATTCAATGCCATAGTAACCGGTTTGAATTGAAAAAGAAGCAACAAATTAGGTCACGTTATTTAAACTTTTTCTTTGTGATAATCTTAGTAGTAGTTGTAACGCACAATACTTTCATACAACTGAACATACATTCGTGGTTAGTCTAGCGGACATTGAATTTTCAAATAAATATCGTTGCATAAAGAAATGGAGCTCCCAAAAGTTTTTGAGTTTTAACTTCACCCCAAAAGAATTCAAAGCGGTTAACAATTCAATTTCTAAGGTGATTACGGGCAATGGTCGCTAAACTGGGGGATTCTGTTTAGTGAAGTTTGGGACGGGGTCGAACACGGAGCGAACAGAAAAATACGAGAGGGTCGAAGTACAAAATGACATACGTAGTTCCCACATAATAAAATTCCCTGATTTTCAAAACGGTAAACAATTCAATTTCTAGACTGATCGCGATAAACCAGAGGATTCTGTTTAGTGCAATTTGGGAGGGGGTCGACCACATAACTAACACAAAAACGCGAGGGTCAAAGTACAAAATGACCTACGTACGTCCATATATAATTGGCGAGCGAGCGTAGCGAGCGAGACACTTACTGGGGTAACACAATTGAAAATCGGGGATGTTTGTGTATTCGCTTTTAAGGTGATTTGTATATGACACTTACAGGGGTAACACAATCGAAAATCGGGGATGTTTGTTTATTGGCGAGCGAGACACTTACAGGGGTAACACAATCGAAAATCGGGGATGTTTATTTATTTATTTATTTGTATATATGTATGGACGTATGTATGTCATTTTGTACTTTGACCCTCGCGTTTTTGTGTTAGTTCGGTAGTCTACCCCGTCCCAAATTGCACTAAACAGAGTCCTCTGGTGATCGATCAGTACCCGTCATCACCCTAGAAATTAAATTGCTTACCGTTTTGAATTCTTTTGCGGGTGCAGTTACAACTTGAAAACTTAAGGGACTTCCATTTCTATTCGAGTTAGTGGCGGTGGTAAGTCAATGCGCTCTTTGTCATGGTTATAAGCCGTGCGCAACAGTATTTACTTGAAAATACATAGACTACTGCGAAGGTAAGTCTGTGTAGGTGCATGTCCAGTTGTGTCAAAGCATTGTGTGTTACAACCACTACTTAGCTAAAGAATATCACAAAGAAAACTTTTAAATAACGTGTATTGTTCTGTTGTTGTTGTTTTTTCCTTCAATTCAAGCAGTTGCAGAGAGTTGTTACTATGGCACTGAAATCCCTCTACCCTGTATGCTAAATTTAAAAACTGGACCTTATTTTCAGTAGCTTGAGTGATAGAAGTCAATAAAAATAGTATAGTCTTTAGGCTCGCTCGCCATTTGTGCTCAAGCACACCACTAGTTTATTTAGATATATGTTTGGACGTATGTATGTCATTTTGTACTTTGACCCTCCGTATTATTGTGTTCTTTCCGCGTTCGACCCAGTCCCAAACTTCACTAAACAGAATCCTCTGGTGTAGCGACCATTACCCGTATCACCTTAGAAATTGAATTGTTTACAGCTTTGTTTTGTTTTGCTGGTGCTGGGGGAGCTCCATTTCTATTCGAGTTAGTGGCGGTGGTAAGTTAATACACTATTTGTCACAGTTATAAGCACAGTTTTGCGGGTGCAGTTAAAACGCAAAAACTTATGGGAGCTCCATTTCTATTGTTAGTGGCGGTAGTAAGTTAATACGCTATTTGTCACAGTTATATTATAAGCCCTACTAAACAGCATTTACTTGAGAGTGGTTACTATGGCATTGAATCCCCTTTACCGTATATGCATAATTTAACAACTCAACTTTATTTTAGTAGTTTGAATAACAATAGTGTAGTTTAAGGCTCGCTCGCCATTTGTGCTCAAGCACACCACTAGTTATATGTATGGACGTACGTATGCCATTTTGTACTTTGACCCTCCGTATTTTTGTGTTCGCTCCGTGTTCGACCCCGTCCCAAACTTCACTAAACAGAATCCTCCGGTTTAGCGACCATTACCCGTATCACCTTAGAAATTGAATTGTTTACCGCTTTGAATTGTTTTGCGGGTGCAGTTAAAACTCAAAAACTTATGGGAGCTCCATTTCTATTCGAGTTAGTGGCAGTGGTAAGTTAATACGCTATTTGTCACAAGCCCTACCCAACAGCTTTTAATTGAAAATTCATTGTCCACTAGACGAACCACGAAGGTAAGGTATGTTCAGTTGTGTGAAAGTATTGTGCGTTACAACTACTATTAAGAATATCACAAAGAAAACTTTAAATAACGTGATTTGATTTTGTTGCTTCTTTTTCAATTCAAACAGTTGCGGGAGTGGCATTGAATCCCCTTTACCGCATACGTAATTTATAAACTCGAGTAGCTTGAGTGTTAGTTGTTAAAATCAATCATTTAACAATAGTGTTATTTAAGGCTCGCTCGCCATTTGTGCTCAACACACTACTAGTATAAATAAATATAAATAAACAAACATCCCCTATTTTCGATTGTGTAAGTGTCTCGCTCGCTACGCTCGCTCGCCAATTGATCATTGAATACCCTTTCTAGGTAAAGGCACTCAATAGGCCGATTCAGCACACAATAATAAGTAATAGCAAAGTTCTAATAGGTCAAAGTGTGTCCACCCCCCGGAGGCTACTTAAAAACTTAAACATTAGCGCGGGCGCAAGAAATTTGGGAGAAAACACTTCGCAATGATGCTAGGGAAAGAAAAAAAAGGCGAAGATCTACGAGACAGAATGGGAGAGACGTTCGCAGTTAAGTCTTCCAAAGTTAGCCTAGTTCTTAGCGGCGGTGGTAAGTTAACTTCGTCAATGCGCTGTTCGTCATAGCTATACGCCTTACGTAACAGATTTGTTCTTACTTGAAAATCCATAAGTTCAATAGTCAAGTCACTAAGAGAATACAACGTAATGCTATATCTACTAGAGCTCTGGTACAATAAAGCCTTTTGTACTTTGGAAAGGCGACTAGCTTGAACTAAAACAGTTAGTTTAGCGATCCTTACCGGTATCATCCTTGGAAAATTTGATTGCTTACCCCTTGAAAATCCTTTGTCCAATAATAGTCAAGTCACCAAGAGAATACAACGCAGGTCTTGTGCTGGTATATCCAGTGAACAAGTATAGAATAGCAACAAACTAAACAAAATATTTAACTAACAAAAATTATTCAAATTTAAATTTCAGTCAAACAAGCAATAATGTTGACTTCTCATGTCTACCAATGGTCACTGATAGACCAGTCAATCATAACAACCATGTCCAACTTCCACACTCCCACAAATTGATGGTCTTTTTCGGGTTGGTCAGCCAGCTATCATCAAGCACACCTACAGCCACGGTCTGTTCTCCCATCCCTACTTAGCGAAATCCTGTGGTCATCAGAGCTGGACAAGGCATTCACAACCACAAAGCAATCTCTCACAGCCACACCCATTCTGTCTTTCTTTGATCGAACTAGACCCACTGACACGGCTACGCACGATTGCTATTTCACGTCCAAGTTGATTTGGCGCGGTAAAAACCGTTAATAACTTTTGAACGGAAGTAGCTACGCTTCCTGGGTTTGTACCATCTAAAGCTCGTACCTAAGCGGTCCAGAAAATTCCGTTTAAAAACTTTTGAGCCCGTGAGGAAAGTGAAGTTTCAAAACTCAATAGAAAAGTCTATGGGAATTAATCAATAGAAAAGTCTATGGGAATAAATAAAACCACACGTTTCCCGCGCTACACGTGGCGGGATTTAGCTACGTGCTCAAGCCCGGCCAACCACTTGCTCAGTACCTCCGAGACAATTGTAAACCAAAAGCAGTCGTAGTTTGGTTGTTTTTATTTGTTTTGTTTTTCCCTCTATGCATTCTGTGGGTAACCACGTGGCAAGCCAACTAGCAAGTTGGCCGCCCACACAAAAAGCAAAAGTGACCAGTAGACAAGAGGATGATATGATACTATGATACTAGCTAGCTATTTATATACTAAACAAATAATTTCTTAAGTGAAATTTGCCGTTCATATCATTTATTCATGATTTTACTATATTTTCTATATACTTGTTAAATTTTAATTTTTTTATTATACAAAGAAAATCTGAGCGGACAAACAACCCGTGTTACAAACGTACCTCACATTGTAGCTTTGCTCTTGTTAAAGCTAGCCTAAAATGAACCAGAATGTCAAGCAGAAGGGTAGAAACGAAGTCAGTGTGAAGGACAAAGTAATACTGGAATGTGTGTGGCCATAGCTAAATGTGTACTTGCAAACTTTTGGGGAACAATCTGAACAAGATAAATTGAATATCAAAAGCTCCTTCATTTCATTCAGAATTTATTCCCTAACTAACTGCCTGAAGAGTGCAAGTGATGCTATTGGAAAATCCAAAACCACATGGCCTGATTGTGTATGGTATGCCAGCCAAGATTTGGTGTGAATTTCTACAGCAGCTACACAGGACTCACATCAAGGATCTGTTCAAATGAAGCTAGAGTAGTAGTATACTGGCCAGAAATTGGTAATCATAGACAACATCATCTTGAGTTGCAAAGAGAACTCATCATTACCAAGCCAACACCATCCATTCTAGGAGATAGAAGCAAAACTTCTGTGCATAAGGGTATTCAATTATGGTTGACTGTTATTCAAACTCACCCTGATGTCAGGGGCCACAACACTACTGCACCCAGACTCATAGCAGTGTATTTTGCCACTCCACGTGATTCGATCTGACTAGGGACCATAGTTCACATCCAAGATGTGCATTGATTGTGTCATACAGTGGGGATTCCTATACAGTATGTGTGGCATATTGTGATTTATTTTATGGTGAGTGAGTTGAATAGCCACATATTTTGATTGTTATGCTTATATCTATGTGATTGAAGAAACTTAACATGCTCAATTGAAACTAAGACATAAAAACAAACGTAATCTTTATTCTTTGTTGAGCTTAAAAGCTGCATGCAGATACTCAGATGCCTTTAAAACAAGCATACTAAAGGCAATGATTTTTCCAGTAAATCAGTAAAACATTTGTTGGATTGTTTGGTGTGAAGTAATTATTAAGTTGTACTTATGTTCTGAAGTATCTTTCACAGGTTGTCAGTGTTGGGGGTTAAATTTCAACCCAGCTGCTTTGTCAACATAATGATGCTACAGAGGGTATATAAGTGCTCCAACTCAGAAAGGCCCAACTGCCAGCTCTCAAAGAACTAATCCCGACACAGGGCTAAGGATGCGACAATTGTCTATAGATTTAGGTCCAATCTAGCCCAGCAATCCCTTGGCTTTTACAAGTAGATGGCAAACCCTCCAACTTAAAAGTGAAGTTTTTAGATGCCTATGCTTTTATATTTACATGATACTGATAGCAGTGTACACATTGTCATTCCCAAGTTTACCTAGTCTATTTAATAATTACTTTCAAATTAATAATTCAAGCCACACACATAAACTAACTGAATTTTAGTCTCAAAATGTATATATAGTGTAATCATTTACATGGTAACTTAGCATTACAATAAAGCTGATAACTAAATGGGAGTAGCTAATTGGGATGAATTTCTTGGATAATTATTCTGGTATTTCTCTATGATGCTGTGGTTTCAAGTCATTCCTTTATCGCCTCAGTGAAAATGATCTCACTAGTTATCATGAATGTGGCGACTGACATTCCTCATACTATCAGTTCTTGAAAACGCCATTATTATTATTGGGAAAGGTGAAGCCAGCAAAGCAAAGTAAGCATTATCCTAAGGTTAACTGGGATATATGTGACTATGTATTTAGATAAACAGGTATAATTATAATAAACGAGCACAGAAATATGATAATATGGAATTGTTTTTACACTAAGTTTTGGATCTTGCATAGTTATTAGTCACTGCGGTGCTTAGGTGTGCAGCATACAGAGCCATCAGATGTAATACCTAACATCACAAAAAGCATAGTGATACACCTGCTCATCAGTCAATGGTTTTGTAAGTGATTTTCTTGTAATGGTAAAGTAAGATATTTTATTGGCTATATAACTGAATAATATTCAGTAGCAAGGAACATGTAAATATAATTATAGGTTAAATATGTAATACATAAGGTATATGCTACTTCCTATGGAGTAAGCAATAAAAAACTACACAAAGTTTGATATAATATATTAAAGTGACAATTATCATACAATACCAGCAATGAAGGGAATGATAATAGCACTTAGTTATATATACAATAAAATAGATAGGCATTTTTATATTTTGCTTTATTATATATGAACACTTTTCATGAGCATTAACATTGATAGTACTCAAATTTATTGTTGTACCAACTTACTCTTAGAATTTATATACAATATTATTTAAATGTGACAGTACTTGGGAAAAGGGACCAATTGCGTTAAAAATTGAAAAATGAGTTATGCATACCACTGTGTAGAGCACTTCTTATGGAGTATTTTGATACCAAGTTTATAGGCAGGCGCTGCTTGGTTCACTAAAGATACGAGCGGCAATCTGACCAACTTGAGCACAGTTATTTCGAGAAAACTGCGGTTAAAACGTTGAATTCCGTAATCTAACCGGAAGTCCGCGTTACGGGTTACGCAAGACTGTTACTTATGCTTGGAAAATGGTGGCGATCAGCTGAACGGCAGCTGGGGCCGCTTACTTCATAGATGGGGGAGGCCTTACTCAGTTTAGACCCTACATTGTGTAAGAGTACTCGATTTAAATAGCACTAGATGCGTATAGACATAATTTTGCAGGCCGTTTAGTGCTTCTTTTTTTTTTTTGTTTCCAACAGTTTGATAGTTTACAGTAAGTCATGGTAACTATAATACAGTCACTCTTTTAGAAATGATCAACTAGCTTGGTTTGTTAGTTCACTGGCTAGCTAAGTTTAGGATTATATTTGTCTTGCAGACTTTCAAAATGTGTTGCCTTCTCTTGTTGCAGTGTGACAGAAGTTTCCCAAGTACTGTCACAAATAATAACAAATTAGAAGTCAAAACATTGGGTTAACTTTTAATTAACAATGTATTGGCTGTTAGAACGAGAAAATTTACTATTATTATAATTATATTTCAGCTTAGAGTGACTAAATCATTGAAAGAATATTATTTTAGCATTCTCTAATTACAGTGGGAGTCAAGTTTTAGGGCCCACAGGCTATTGTAAGTCCTACAATTTTATTGACCACTATGAAGCTAAATTTGACTTTTTTTACCATTATTGTATGCATACCATTCCATTTTACTGGCTTTTACATCGCCAAATTTAATGGTTGCCAAACTACTCTCCTAAGTAATTCTATTATAGTCGGTGACATTTACTTTATTAATTGCACTTTTTTTTTTACTATTTTGACTTTCATATTATATACTAGATGCCATAATAAAATGTGTATATCCAGTAATGTGCATATTTGAGTGCTGCACACGTGCTTCTCCTTACAATGTCAGCACTACGTTCCTCATTTACGTGCATACATGCAAGATGGCAGCAAAACAACGATGATCTCACTATAGAGTGGAGTGGTGGTGAAATGATTTCATGTATAGGTTGACAATAATATGCTGCCTTTTTCTCAACAATTATCTATTGTTCCCTATTATTTATGTCTCTACATTGAAATATCATCTACATTGAAATAACACGCATACACTCTGACTTATTCTGATATACTTTGTTGTCTTCAAGGATATTGTTCTGAAATGAAGCCATTGCTATATCGGACAACTCCCTACAATTATGTATCTGCAACTTCAACTTATTCTTGGTCAAAATCCTTATAATGTGAGCAAGAATTTTATAGTTTCACATTTCTTTAACATAGAGTAATGAGTATTATGTTTCATGTGTCACATGAATGTATAGATGTATTGATAGTTGTGGCATATGATAGTTCACTATAATAAAGAGTTGTTTTTTTTTATATACCACTGCTGTATATTATATTTGAAGTTAACAAAAGGGTTGTCTTAAATCCAGGTATTTATGCAAGGATGGGAGGGGTGGGGCTTAAAAACTTCATTCAATGAGAAGATTATCAAGTTTGATTCAATTGCTATCTGTGGGTGTAGTTAGAATGGGTGTCAATCAATATGAAGCCATTTCATTTGTTCCTATAATGAATTTTGTGCATTCATGGCACGTAAAAATAGTACTCAAAAAAGATGTTTACCACACACATTTGGAATGCTGCCAATTATCTTAAGATGCTTGTCATCACCAATTGTTGCCAAGATTAGTTATATGAGTTCTGCGGTTCATTTCAGGGATCCCAGTCTCAATGATCTCAATCTCACTGTGGTGACTTACTGGTTATCTAATATGGCTACAGGTGATTATCAAAGGATCGGTTCTTGTAAACTTGATATCACACCATATACGTAGAGGTTGCATTTATAAATCAATGCCATACCTGAAATATGTGGCCTTTTCCACTTCTCGCGAAATATGGCCCCAGCTACGCCCTTTTATACACGACCTTCGCGTTTAAGGTGAAGTAATCAATTCAAGCTCACAATGTCTCTGTGTTATCTAACATAATGGATTCATCAATACAGATCTACAGAATGCCACCACTATCTTATAACTATCTCAAAAGCCAAACAGAACTAAACTTACAAATAACAATATAGATTGTATGACAGGTAGGAAATTTCAGTTTTTCGCCTAGTGTCTACTTCTTTTATAAGGAACATAAAATATTCAAAATATAGAGAATGACGTAACAGTTTATATTGATTTAATCCCTACCAATGAGTGTTATTAATGAGATTCTCACTAAAGTGTAATAATGGTAAGAGAATGAGGAAAAACATTTCATGAAATGAACCACAGAATTAATTTAGAGTATTCCACTTGGGTTTACAAGGGCACAGTCACTCACTAATTAGAAAGAGTGATGTGGTAATATCCACAGATATCGAGATATTCCAGAACATTGTGACCTCACTGGAGAGTGGTCAATTGAAATGTGCAGAAAAGGTTAGGTTACAATATTGCTGACTAAAAGGAAGGTGAGGGGGGGGGGGGTGGGAGGAGGGGGGGATTGCACGGGAGGGCACATGCCCTCCTAACTGGCTCCTTTCACATATCCGATGGGGTATACCAAAGACTTGCTGCAGAGTTACCTTGATTATTGGGGCAATTTCAGTCATGCGAGTGTGGTTAGTGACTGTATGTATTTAATGATTGCTTACTACTACAGAAGATCGAAGGTTTTGGACAGTACTGGCTATTATAGCAATGTTGATCTACTTCATTACTCCTCTACCAGTTCAATGTGTGTGTATACCCATATAGCTATGGACTTTCATGTATGGTTAAACTTTTCTCCTCACCCCCCACCCCCCCTCACACCATCCATATAGGAATGACAAGACTGGATAGTACTGACTCCAGCCACCAGTAAAGTTGTGGATCTTCAGTCCATGAGAATGTTTCAGCCCTATGTGCCAGAAGACACTAATGAAAACAGCATCTCACTGTCCTGAGGGACCCTCAGTTGGCTGGCTACACTTGACAGTCGATCTATTATGTCCGCTAAAAGACCGTTACGATTGTCTTGCAGCTCTGCCTCCACCTTAGTAAGCCCCTCCTCAGCAAGCCCCTCCTCAGCAAGTCCCTCCACCTCTGCAAATCCCTCCACCTCCACAAGTCCCTCCACCTCCGCAAGCCCCTCGGCCTCAGCAAGCCTTTCTGCCTCGGCAACCTCAGTAGACCCCTCCATCTCCACTAATTCCTCTACTGCCTCCATCAATACCTCTCTTTGTCCGTCCTGGTCATCCAATATAAGAGCTTCCTCATCTGTGTAAGTAAGAACATCCTATTTGATGCTTATTAGCCCTCCCCCCCTTTTTTGTGCTTACACAGCTTTATAGTAATCATTTACAGTATTAGTTCTGATTAGTTCAATCATCAGGCATTTCTTTCACTTTTATAGTATTGATAGTAAATTGAAGCTTGAATAGTAGGTAAACCTATTTTAAGCAAATATTTAGTTCACCCCAATAATCAATCTAAATCTTGCATGGCATGTTGATATACAGATAGCAGTTTGTGAGACTCATATCCTATACACTAACCCAGAGTTTTTTTGTTGATGCACTGATAACTAATTTTGTCAGAATGATATACTGGTTCAGTTCATTGTGTGTGTGTGTGTGTGTGTGTGTGTGTGTGTGTGTATGTGTTTGTTGCCTACCTGCTAGCCCCAAATATAGATCTACCCACTACACCAGTTTCAATTCATTGTCTTCGTTTGCTTGTTGGTCAGCGTTATAATTCCATTGCAGTTGGATTTCTCAATATTATCTCCACTAGTTGTTTGTTTGTTTTTCTTTCTTTCTTTCTTTTTTTTTTGTTTTTTTTTTTGCTGCATTGTTTGATGTAATAAATTTTCCAGAATGATATACTGGTACTCATCAGTTCATTGTGTGTGTATGCGTGTCTATTGCCTACCTGCTAGCCCAATACTAAAATTTGTTTGTGGTTTGGTAATACATTTCTCCAACATCGTCCTACCCACTGGCTTTTTTTGTCTTTTGCTATAGTACTTTCTCTGTCATTTCTCACAATGGTGTTATATCAAATAGTTATTTTTATTTATTTGCTTATTTTGTGTGTCAATAAATTAAATTTTAATAGGGTAGTTATGGCTATTTTTTATCATTTAATCATAAAACTTATGTATTGAACTCCTCGTATTGAACTGCTCAGGTCCTCAATTGCAGGGATTGCAGAAGTTGACACCAACCTGGACTCCTCAATGACAGAGGTAACACTTCATAACCATCACTTCCAGCAAGCTGGGTTAATTCTGAGCTGTGAGTGTGCTCACTGACATTGTTCATAGCATCACCATCAGCGCTCGTCCCTGGTGCTATAAGATCAAGCTCAAGAGACTCCACTACTGCAATTTAATTTTTGGTGTATTATAACAAATATTTTGTTGTGCAAGCATGAAATGAATTTTTTCCCTATAATATTTTGTTATATGTTTTGTTAAGACAAAAAGAAACAGCAGTTGTTGATTATACCTGGGCTTGAATTACAAAGGAGTTGCCTCCTTTTGGTGGCCAGCTTCTTTTTGGCAGATATTCTCTTAGGAGTGGTTGAGCAACAGAAACCACACAGTCTCCAAGACAGCAACCACATTGAGTAACAGTAAACCAGCAGAGTTATTACAGCAAACCACACGTGGAGTAGAGTAGTTAATTACCAAGCTGGGAATAGCTTGAGAATATCGGGGCCAAGTGGGAACTCTCCCCAGTGTTATCATTCAGGAGATACTATTCCACGAAACAGGATGCCACATTTCTGTGGTTAAATCCACCAAACAAAGTGCACACGTGTTGCTATGTTCAGCACCTTTACTCTGAGACACTTTTAACAATCAACAGTTGTCACGTATGAATACATAATTGTGTGCTACACTTTTTGGGTTTTGGGGGAAAAAAAAAGCGTAGTCGATTAAAAATGGAATGTTGCATCTAACAGTATAAATGTTCCAAATCTTATCAGAGTCTTTCTCAGACTTTGTGCCCTCTAATATATTTGAATTAATAGCATTATGGATCTTTTGGACTCTTACAGATTGCTTTTAAGAAATAAATTAGTAAACCATTCAGAAGCAGCTAAGTCACCACCAGGAAGTTCTCTGTCGACAGTTGGCATCGTTGGGGGAGGAATATCGGGATTGTATTCGGCGCTTTTACTCCAGCAATACGCCCCAGATGTTAAAATCAAGGTATTTGAGGCCAACAATAGAGTAGGAGGACGTATTTTCACGTACAAGTTCTCGAACGAGCCGCATCAGTACTGTGAAGCTGGAGCTATGAGAATACCTTGTATAACTTCTCAAGAACATGTATTTAAGCTCATTGATTACTTAAATCAGGTAGTGCCAGAAAAGCCCCTGGAATTGATTGAGTTCATTAACAGTTGTCCAGCGGGCAACTTAGTTTATCTTAACGGTACGAAAGTGAAAGAAGATGGCCAAATAATGACAGCTGAGTATGCCAACACACACTGCAGTGAGCTAGGTTTTTCACCGAGTGTACAAATCAAGGATGGGGATAATGCGTGGAAGCTCATGATGGATGCTCTGAAACCTGTCATAGCAGAACTTGAAGAAGATTTTGAGAAAGCAATTGATAAATACAGCCCCATGTCCCTGCAACAGTATCTAATCAGTGCTGCAAATTGGTCCTTGGAAAAGGTAAACTACTTTGAAATGATGGGTTCAATGACTAATGAAACTCACTGTGGATTGCTTGACATGTTAATTCCTTTCTTCAGCATTTTTGGTGGGAACACAACCTACAAGACTATCGCTGGAGGATTGTCCTTATTGCCCGAAAAATGTGCTACCTTAGTGTCTAGTAGGGGAGGAGAAATTGCGCTCAACTCAAAAGTTGAATCTATCTCACACACTGAGCCGGATAATTCTGTTGTATTGTCGTACAGGGAGCCCGCCACTAACACTTTGTCTTTTGAAAAGTTTGATGCAGTTATTTTAGCTGTACCCAGTCCCTGCGTGCGCAATCTAAACCGACCCCGTTGGCCGAAAGACGTCGAATATGCCCTTCGTTCCATAAGGCATATACCAATAATCAAACTATTTTTGCGGTTCAAAACAAGATTTTGGGAGCGCTCCGATTTACAGCGTGGGCCTTCGCTGGGAGGATTCACCTTTACAGATTTACAAATTCGCCGAGTCTGTTATCCTCCTTACGGGCTAGGGGATGTTGGGCAAGGTATTTTAGGCGTTTATACACACACGTCTGACGCAATGCAGTTCACAGCACTGTCTGACGTTGAAAAGGTACAGCTCATACTGCGAGACCTCCAAACGCTTTACCCCGAAGTGGACGTAGCTTCAGAATACGCTGGAGGAACCAACCCATCTTCATTAAGTTATTTGGCAGAAATATTTGTGATGGATTGGACTACGCAATGGACAATGGGCGTGGCCGGCATACATTACCCGGGGCATTTTAGACACATATACTCTCTACTAGCTCAGAATCAAGGCAATGTGTATTTCGCGGGTGACCATCTCAGTGTCAATCCTATTTTTATTGCGGGAGCGTTGGATTCCACAAAATTTGCAGTTCAGCAACTTGTACAAAGGCAATTCAATCAAGATTTAGTCATAAACTTTCTATAATTTGTGACTATAAACCAAATCATATATAAAATTCGTATGTCTTATTTTGTTTTAATGTGACATTATAAAAAAGCAATAAAAAATAGACAGGTTATGTCCAGAACGCTAGTCTTTCTGACTACGGTGTACGTAGTTGTAATCAGATGGTAAAAGGTCATCAACTTCGTTGATGCCACTAGAAAAAGAATACTTTATCCAATCAGCATGATTTTAAGCAACGATTTGTAATTTGTCTGTCATCCTACACCTGTAAACAACAATAATATAGCTCCGCAATAAACATTTATTATCCTTCCCACTCTCCCCACCTCTCCCTCCCCCTCTCCTCCCCGGAGAGGTAAAAGGTCGGCTACACCAAATCAGCTAAATGGGACAATTGGTGACCATGCTCAGGGATACACCTAATGTAGTATTATTGAAGATAACTTGCTCAGGTATGAATCTACAACTAATGATGCTTGTGCTGAATAGAGTTTTATTTTTATAAGATGATAGCTACCTGCTACAAAACATATGGTTTATAAAGAAAGTGATTTTTATTAACAAATAGCATAGATGATTTCATGTTTTGCTAGAAGTAATCAAAGGATATTGAAAGGCACCAGAGGAATTAGCAAATAGGGTTCACTCAATACATGCTCATATCATCAGTTACTAATGCTTTGGCTGTCTTAGCTAGCTAGCAATTGTCTAAATTTAATGCTATGAGCTGCACAAAATTGAATACAATAATAATATTGACTTGGTGAAGCTTGGCAATGAAGTTAAGACAATTAGCTAATAGATCGTAAAAGTTACTATATTCCATAAGAATAAGTGCTAAGTTTATTAGTTTACTGTCTAGGAATTTATATAATCAACATCAAAATAATGACACCAATTAGTGATTATATGGTATAATTGAAACTATTGTTTATTATATAATATTATCATTATTATTATTATTATCATTATTATATTTATTATTACTATTATTATTATTATTATTATTATTATTATTATTATTATTATTATCTATGACCTTAGTAGATTATAATATTTTATGTTTAGTTACACATAGTAATCATTATACTACATATTGTATGTGCCACTGACTGGGACAGTTCAATTATAAGTAGCTTAATATGTTTGGTGAATTTTTGGGTGTGAATACCCAAGCAATCCATTTTGTGCTCCTATAATGTAATATACATACACATTATTTTTTACAAACATATCTTTGCTACTTGACCATTGTTGTGTCAAAAGGGTCGTCATAGGATGAACAATGCTGACAGACTACATAATGATTTTATGTCATGACTAATGTATATTATTATTATATGTAATATAATTGGTTAACGTGACCAGTGGGTAATGATTGATAGGTGTCGGGCCCTCTGCTTCTTGGATAGGTCCATCCAACAATGCTAAACGAATTCCTTTGGTCAGTTCAAGTTTTAAATCATTTTAATAAATCCAAATAAAGATCATGTACAGAGAGTATCAGAGTGTCTCAATCAGAGTCTATGACTGTCCGTGGTCAGCCTTTTTATAGACTGCCAATGGGATCACAAAAAAGAGCATAGAATGTAAAACTGACTAATCTCAATGAGGATAATGAACTATTAAACTAACCAACCAAATGAAAGAACATTCATTCACACAAATTATAACAAAAATGATACATAAAATTCAGCTGCTAATACTACAACTATTGAAATAACACACAAATACCATACACACTTACATACAGAAAAACATGTCTTGCAATAAACAATTAATACTGTTGTGGGGCGTAGAGTGCCCACAGTAGGGAAGAGAAAAAATTAATGTGCATAAAAAGCAATCATAATGTTAGTGTTGAGGCTTTATATAGTCTTAGTGTAGATAGCTAACTGCTGGTTTGCTTTGAACACTCCATGTCTAAAGAATTTCATTTCCCCAAGGTCATCCTGATTGTTTAGATAACAATACTGAAAATATAAATGCAAATTCAGCCTTATAAAAGAGAACACAACACTATCTTACTGTCAGGCAAATCATGAGTTCTGGAACCTTGGAATACAACTACAGCTTTGTCGAGTCACTTCCAAAAGAGTTAAGTTGTGTCATCTGTATGAATGTCCTCCAGCATCCCCAAATGGTCAACTGCTGTGAAAACTTGTTCTGTGAAAGGTGCCTCACGAAATGGAGGTCCACTCACCACTCTTGCCCCTGCTGTAGAAGTAGCAACTTCACCCATATGGAGATGCAGACCACAGCCCGCAAGATAGGAACTCTCAAAGTGCATTGCCCCAACGCTACACATGGATGTCAAGTAACACCTGCACTAAAAGATTATGATCTTCATCTGTCAGAAGATAATCAAGATGGATGTCTTTATGTAAATGTCCCTTGCCCTAATAGCTGCGGGATGGCAGACATTTTTCGCCATGATCTACACCGCCATTGCAGCACCGATTGTCCCAAACGGCAAGCTACCTGCATTCATTGCGGAGATAGAGGGTGGAATGAGTACATCAAAGGGGACCACCAAAACTTGTGTCCTCTTTTCCCCATTCCTTGCCCGCTGCATTGTGGTAGTAGTGTTACCCGCAATCAATTAGCATCACATTCAAGCTCGTGTCCTATGGAAATAGTTGCATGCTCTTTTGAAGGAAATGGCTGCACCAAAAAAGTGCATAGGAAAGAATTAGATGATCACCTTGCCAATAATCTGATGCAGCACCTCCTGCTATTGAGTAGTTCTCAAGCCAAGCTTAAAGAGAGCATGATATCCATGGAGAAGGAGTACAAGGAACTGCAACAGCGAAACATGGCCATTGAAAACAAGCTAAGCAAAGTAGGTACACTTGTGAAAAGCCTTCGGAATAAACCTTCCAAAATTGATTTGAAATTGGCACAGCTTGATACTGTACTTACAGATTTAACCATAACTTCGATCGGTTCCTCTATTGCTATTGAGCTAGCCAAAGAAAATGGTCATGGGTATCATTTTATTGTTGTGCAAAACGTAAAATTCAAGCTGACATGGGTCTACAAAAGAAACTCTCTTGAATTTCAGTTATTTCTTACTGAGCCAATGCTCATGCCAACAACAATGAAATGTGACATTGTTGTACAAGTAGGACCACATGATGAAGATTCCAGACGTGAAGTAAAAGCAGCCAGCATTCGTCGTATGCTAGCAGTGATATGCTGCGGAAAGTCGCAAACGAATGAGGACATTGACACGACAGACCTTAGCCAAATCGCTTTGGGTCCTCCCAAAATTGTTTATAAAAGTACTGATATCTCACTAACTGTTAAGGTGCAAGAACATGGACTAGGCCCAACTCCCGATGATTCAAAGCAAAAAAAAAGAGCATTTAGTGGTAGTTTTTTCACACCCATGAATATATGCCAATGTGATTGTCACACAAGCCATCACAGGCAAATTTCGATGCCTACCAGGAAGTTGGTGAGCAAAGGCTTGGACAGATTGCATTAACAATGTAGCTGTTGGAGGCAGCACCAGCTAGCTGAAATCAAACTTTGATAGTCATTAGTTAGCTAGTTTATACAGAATGTTTTTGGACATAAGTAAAAGAAACATTTATGTTGTGATAGTTTGTGTGCAATGTTATCTCATTTCAATTAAGACTTAAACACACAAAAAAGGCAATATATACTGAACTGTAATATAATACTACATGCATACACCATACATAGCTACTGTGGAATATTATGGTTGGTGAAGCATCACCCAATCTCTCAACCACAACTTAATGTAATGTCACATTCAAAGCGAAAGATTATTTAGCAACGAGATTTGTGCATGGGTTATGAAATTTGCAATAATCATTAAAAAAAAATGCCAGCAAGCCCACTATAAGCATTACAACGTTATTTCTAACAGGGAATAGCTTAATTGTTATATGTATTCTCTCTCTTTCACAGGCTTTTTTTTTTAAAACAATACAGAAATAAAAATATTTGGTTGCCACTGGGAATCGAACCCAGTACAAGCGCTCTTACGACTACCAGCCAGCAAACAAACACTCCAATTCTACTGTTTCAAGTCCATCAAAATACACCTGCCTGCTCCAGTTCATTTTCAAATGACTGCAGGTACAATTCCTCATTTTCACCCTTTTTCATATTAGGAAATTTCTCTATTCTCCTCTCAATTGCCTTCTCTCTATCTCGTTCCTCCTGTCTTTCTATCCTTTCTCACTCTCGTTTCTCCTCATCATTCCGTCTCATCTGCTCTACTTCATTCACTCTCTCTTCTCTCAGCATCAGACCTCTCCTGCTGTAACTTTTCTTGAGTATCTTTCCTCTGTCGTTCCTCTTCTTTGGTTTTGATAGACAGCACCTCTAAAAGTCTGCTATTCTGCTCTTGCATAGCCATCTGAGCCTGTCAAAACTGAATGGCCTGGGCTTGCAGTAGATCAGCTAACCAGGTTGGAGGTTGATCAGACATGGCTTGTTCATGGTTTGTTCCGTCCCTAAACTAGTTATTGAATGATCTGCCGAGACTGTAGATTCACTATCTGTGTTACTCCCACAACTGTCTCTCCTACTTCCTACTCTCAATGAAGATATATCAGATGTTCCAGGTGCAGATGAGATAGAAGATTGTAGGTAGTAAGAATTACTTGATGTTTGAGGTTCCTCGAGTTTCTTGCCTTTGTCCATGCATTGTCACAACAGGCACCAGGGCAGCTGTTCAGTGTTACCAGGTCCGCTGAATGCCTGTACAACAAATATATAAACAAAAATAATATTTACAAAATTCAATGTGAGAAGCAGAGAAAAAAGACTCACTTAAAAGTTCCAATGTTCTGTACGATACAACTGTTACCACACTCTAATTCCAATATTTTCCAAACACACTCGGTAGACGTGGCTATCTTGTCACTCTGAAGACTTGGGTAGGATGGCTGGAACTAGTTAACAGCGAGCTACCAGTGCTGCTGCCAATTGTGGGTCTGCAAGTCGGTCCCTTTCAATGCCCGGTCAGAACCACACAATGTCGCCCAGGAAACTTCCCTCTATCGCAGAAGCTCCTGAACTTGGAAGGGTAACTACTCCTGAGTGGCCACTGATCTGTTCCCAATACTCTACCTAGTCCCTCTACCTAATCGCATCAGTCGTTTTATTACCACAATGAATGTTTTAATCATAACTGAGTCAAGCTGAGCAGATTTCAAACAAATGCTCATGATACAATGCTTGGTAAGATAAGCAATAAATCTGTCCAGTTGAACACCTAGTAGTTAGTTTATTATATAGTCACAACCTAACTTATGAATAAAAACCATTTATTCCCCACCTCCCAAACCTTTTATCACACCTTACCCGCTTGTCTCCCCCTTTCCCCCTGCCTGTATTGCAGGTAAAAGATGAGGGTTTGGCTACACAAGACTAGTCTGTATATTTATGTATGTAGCTCGTGCAAGTCGATATGTAGCTAACTTTCTGCAATGAAAATATGGTAGATGATAATCCTGTCTTCATTGTAAGAGAAGCAAATATCCAAGAGACAATCACCTAATCAGCCAGTTTCAACAGGGAAACACCAATTTATTCCAGTTATACACACAGCATATATGTGTGTGTGTGTGTATATTATGTGCATGTGTATAATATAAAGCAATTATTGTTTGTAAGTATTAAGTGACAGTGAAATAACACCAGAGAACGTGTGGCTGGAGCACAGCTTATGAATCTCATTATGGCCTAACCACGAATGTACATGATGTAATTAGTGGTCTATCACAGTAGAGAGAACATTGGGAAGTAAGAATCAAGATTACTGAGTGCATAGATTGAATATTTAGAAGAATTACAAAATAAATCAAGTTAACTGAAAGCAGTGTGAATACTGATTACAAGAAAACATCATGATAACAGAGCATGGAAGAATGATTGCAAAAAAAAAAATCAAGATAATTGAGAGTATAGAGTAATTTGAAGAGGTAACTGAGTAGAGTAGATTGTTATAAAATATGAATAGATATTGTTAGATAATGTTAAATTATTTATGAAGGCTCCCATATTTCCTCCCTTGTGATGCCGAGGAGAGGCTAGTTTGGGAAACAGAGCTGTAAAATAGAATTGTTTGAGTTTTGGAATGTTGCTGCATTGCCATTCTTTATCTATGAGTACTCGTTCAATGTGAAGTTTGCTGTCTGTTCTGAGTACAAAACCACACCAGTGTCTTCCTGTACAGTACATTTGAGTTTGTACCTGAAAATAGTAATCGTGACGGGGTTTAAAGTTGAAAAGAATTGTCATTTTTGTGTTCTAAACAAAACGTGGGTTTTATGCATGCTTCTGCCAAAGTCAGATGTCGTGCTGAGTGTGGGTTTTTTTATTTCACTAATCCGAGAGGATGGGATGCATCATTGGGGTCATACACTAAACCGTCTGGTGATGCTGTTAGCCATGGATCATCCAAACAAAAACACACAAGCTACAACTATCGACTGACAAACCCGGATGTCCATGTTCTTGCTGTTAAGTCACATAGTCTTGTTTTGTGGTCTCCTCCATTACCATATCATATCGTGTGGCTGCATTCCCCTTAAACTTGGTGTAGAGTAAGTTCTCTACCTTCTTGGCCCTCTTAGTTGTTGATCGCATCTTAGCAATTGCTCCAACCACTGATGATGTAATTCTTTTTCTGTGCTCAACCAACCACTCAGGGGAATCAGCCTATTGACACGTGTCCTTTTGGATTCGTGTGACTTCTCTAGGAGTTACTACTACCTTCGTCTGATAAAATCCTTGCTTCAGCTCATCCAAATGTTGCGGAGAGATGTCTTCACCTACTTCATCAGGTGAAATTCCACCATCGTGTCTGCTGTAGGCCTTACAGGCCTGAGTCGAGTTATCTTTTTTGAAAATTTTTTCAGTCATCGTTGCCTTTTGATTCATCACTTGCTTTTCGCTTTTTCTCCTTGCTAATATTTTTAGCAGATCATTGCATGGCATCTGAGAAAACTTTACTTGGGGAAGATGTGGTCAACTCTTTCCACAGTGATGGTCCCCACTCCTTACCCAAGTTTTGTTGTACTCCTGCCCCCATACACCGGTGCTCCCATGACCCACTTTGAGATCTGTTAATAACTTTCCCCCCCGTCATATTTGCTGCGTATGTGCATCCAGGATTCTGCTAGATTTGTCGTAACATTATCCCCACAAGTTGCTCTGCTTTCTCCACAAGTCTGCTGATTATGGCTTGAATGTCATGATATAACTTGAGTTCAATTTAGTGGCAACAGGACCACCTTGTCGAACTTCTCTTTCAGAAGCAGCGTCATCATCCGTGGTCTCCCGCCAAATCTTCTGATTATTCACAATACCTAAATACAATAATAACAGTAAAGGGCTGCTCCAGAGATACAACAAAACAATGGCTGAGCACACACTACATGAATGCATTGTTTGTGCATGGTAGAAGCATATATATGATGTGGTTTACAGTAACAAAATATTTTTTGCTAGGGGAGAAATTTCAAAGGGGTGGGCAAACATCAAAACTACTGAACTTACTACTTCTTTTCAATACTATTATTAAAACTTATATATTATTCAAATCCTCAAAATTGACTTCCATAAACATAAAATGGAACCATGTGTGGTGTTAGCTATAATTTTCTCATTTCTTTAGTAATCACTTGATGTCTCAAATACGATTTCAAGATGTTCTGACCAAAAAAACTTTCTACCCTCTTTTTTGTTGTGCATTTGTACTTTGTTTGTAGGTAACACTTTAAAGTGCATTATCATTACTTTTTTATAGGTCACATTTGTTGGGGAGGGAGCAGTGGACTATGGTGGACCAAGAAGGGAATTTTTTTCATTTGTTGGTGTTGGAAGCTGCAGAATCACTTTTTGTTGGTGTAAGCACATCCAAATTCTTCTGTATGAATGCAACAGCTCTTCAGGCAATATATTTTTTCCTTTTGTTTTATTATTTTATATTTCCTATCATTTTGCAGAATAATCATTATAAGTATCTAGTGAGTATGACTCAGGGGGGATGTGGTATTCCATACCTTTCCCCACCTGTGTATGATTATATAAGCAGTGGAAAACTTCCAAGTAGCATTGAAGTTGATAAAAAAAATCTGCCTAACACAACTCTGGAATTTATCCTGCAAAAGGTAGGATTATTTGGGTGTACGTCATCTGTGGTATAAACCAATTGTATTGTGAATGCATAAGAGGGTGCTGAGAATGACAGCCAGTTTCAAGCTGCACTTGGAATTGATGAATCTGTATGAGACTGGCTATACTAAGCCTATGATGCATCTCACTGTAAAGGATAAAGTGAATATATCATCTGTACTGACTACTTATCACCTAATGACTAAAGTAAAAGCAGCTATGGATCAATTCATTGAGGGATTAAATTCCCTGAACGTACTTCATTCCATTCAAGAAAATTATTCTAGGTGGAGAGAATATTTTGTGGATACTGGAATAATTCACAATACTAATGTATCTCCCTCCCTCTTCAAAATTTCAGGCATAGGTGGACTAAAGTTTCAATTGGATTGGCCTCAAAAATTTTGTATTAATTTTTTTGTCTTTATTTACATAAGAAGCATTATAGTTATATAAAATTAAAAGCATTTTGGGTGATGTGAATGAGAAAAGTAATAATCAATAGTCGAGAAAACAAAATCATAATTTATAATGGCCTACCCTGTCTACACTGTCAGAAATGTTATATGCAAGGCATAAATATCCAGTTCATTTTCTATGTGTAGGAGACCACATTCCTCTAAGAAGTAGAAAAACGAAGATATACAGCCAGTATACAAGTCTCGCCAAAGCCTTTCTATTCTCTGATTATGTACACTGCGACTGACAATTACACTACCTCGTCCAATTCCCCTTTCAGGATGCTCCAGCATATTGTGCTACATGAACATTTTCACCACCTTTGTCCATTCTTACTCTTGATGGAAGACCAAACACTGAAACTGCACTTTGAAATGCTGTCAGCACAGTTTCTGCACAATTGTTTGTAGAAACTTTTAAAAATGTTATCAGTCTACTGTACCCATCAATGCAACCATGAATTACTATGCGCCATCGAATGAGTTTGTGGTAACCATCAAGATGCCACAAGTCATTGGGACTTTGGACAGCATACTTTCTGCGACAAAGGACATTCCTAACACGTGCTTCTACTCCAAAAGGATCAACTCTTTTCAATGATTCTCTAATCTGCCTACGAGATACCTTGATTTCATCTGCCTTTAGCCTACCATCTACGGACTTTTGTCCACAGCCTGGGAAAAACAAATGATCGATGATACCTTTTCATCAAGCTATTAGGAGGGGTTGGTTCCTCCAGCTAATTGAATTTATTGTTATATTATTATAATATTGTTTTATTATTATTATTATTATTATTATTATTATTATTTTTATTATTATTATTATTATTATTATTATTATTATTATTATTATTATTATTATTATTATTATTATTATTATTATTATTATTATATTATTATTATTATTATTATTATTATTATTATTATATCTATATATAATTATATTAATAATAATAAATCATGACAATAATAATAATAATAATAATAACAGAGTAAATTTATTTATTAAATATGATGAATAAGTTAGTTGCCTGTACTACCTAAAATTGCTGCCGTATTTCCCCGTTGTACCACTACTGACAGCCACTGAAGGAGGAACTGTGTAGAGCGGGGGTCTCCCGTGGCCAGGTGGATGCGTCTGCCTAACTTCTCTAGAAAAGATAGGGTAGAGGGCCCTATGGCGCCTGAGGATTATTATTATTATTATTATTATTATTATTATTATTATCTATGACCTTAATATTATTAATATTTGTAATTTTGGTTTGGTTGAGCATTTACATTTTAGTTTTAGTTATAGTTTTTTTGACAAAAAATGTTTTTTTAGTTTTTCAAATTTCAATTCTAGTTTTTTAGTTTTACTTTTTTCATTTTGGTTGGTTTTTGCTGAGGGAGGGGGTTGGGCTAGATAGTCGAGCAACCGCAGACTGTCCATCAGTTTGTCACTCAGGTGCTACGAAGAAATGATTCGGTAAAGGGTTTTGTTTCCTGTGACTACCACCTGTTTTTTGTCTTTCAGAGATGCCACTAAAATGGTTAGCTATATTTGTGACCGTCTACAGGAAAATCGGGCACAACGCGGCCCCGACGAAAATTTTTTTTTTGCACTTACAGACTCCTCGGCAAGCAGATATTAAGCTCTCCAAGTTTTAACGTAGCTTTAGCCATTCCCGCTATATATCGCCTAACCGTTCCCTTCGTTAGGCTTATTTAATACAATTTTAAGAACTAAATCGATCTTTTTACAACGTCTACGCTTGCCGCGTTGTGCCCGATTTTCCCGTAGACGGTCACATTTTAGTTTTGATTTAAAAACAATTTTAGTTTTAGTTTTTATTCATCAGCGCTATGACTAGTTTTTTAGTTATTATCACTATGTGAAATTTAAGTTCCAGTTGGTTTACTAAAATGTTTAGGTGCAACTAAAATTCATTTTAGTTTTAGTTTTAGTTAACCAAAACAACACTAGATATTTGATGTTTAGTAACATGTAGTCATTATACTACATATTGTAGGTGCCATTGACTGGGAAAGTTCAATTATAAGTAGCTAAATTATTTTTGGTGGATTTTTTGGGAGTGAGCACCATATGCAAAGCATACCCCCTGCACATTACAGCAGCTATCTTGAAGTACTACTAACTGTAAACATTCATAATGTAATGTTAGTAGTCTTAAATGTTGAAAGCTAACTGCTGATTTGCTTTGAACACTCCATGTCTAAAGAATTTCATTTCCCCAAATGTTTAGATAACAATACTGATAATATAAACGCAAATTCAGCATTATGAAAAAACACAACACTATCTTACTATCAGGCAAATCATGAATTCTGGAACCTTGGAATACAACTACAGCTTTGTCGAGTCACTTCCGAGAGAGTTAAGTTGTGTCATCTGTATGAATGTCCTCCAGCACCCCCAGATGGTCAACTGCTGTGAAAACTTGTTCTGTGAAAGGTGCCTCAGGAAATGGAGGTCCACTCACCACTCTTGCCCCTGCTGTAGAAGTAGCAGCTTCACCCATATGGAGATGCAGACCACAGCCCGCAAGATAGGGACTCTCAAAGTGCATTGCCCCAACTTTACACATGGATGTCAAGTAAAACCGGCACTAATAGATTATAACCTTCATTTGTCAGAAGGTAATCAAGATGGATGTCTTTATGTGAAAGTATCTTGCCCCAACAACTGCATGGCAGATATTTTTCGCTGTGATCTAAACAAGCATTGCAGCACCGACTGTCCTAAACGGCAAGCTACCTGCATTCATTGCGGGGAGAGAGGGTGGAATGAGTACATCAAAGGGGACCACCAAAACTTGTGTCCTCTTTTCCCCATTCCTTGCCCGTTGCATTGTGGTAGTAGTGTTCCCCACAATCAATTAGCATCACATTCAAGCTCGTGTCCTATGGAAATAGTTGCATGCTCTTTTGAAGGAAATGGCTGCACCAAAAAAGTGCATAGGAAAGAATTAGATGATCACCTTGCCAACAATCTGATGTCACACCTCCTGCTATTAAGTAGTTGTCAAGCTAAACTTAAAGAGAGCATGGTATCCATGGAGAAGAAGTACAAGGAACTTCAACAGCGAAACATGGCCATTGAAAACAAGCTAAGCAAAGTAGGTACACTAGTGCAAAGCCTTCGGAATAAACCTTCCGAAATAGATTTGAAATTGGGCCAGTTTGAAACTGTACTTACAGATTTAACCATAACTTCGATCGGTTCCTCTATTGCTATTGAGTTAGCCAAAGAAAATGGTCATGGGTATCATTTTATTGTTGTGCAAAACGTAAAATTCAAGCTGACATGGGTTTATAAAAGAAATTCTCTTGAACTTCAGCTATTTCTTGTCGAGCCAATTCTCATGCCATCTACAATGAAGTGTGACATTGTTGTAAAAGTAGAACCACATGAAGAAGATTCCAGATGTGAAGTGAAAGCAGCCAGCATTCTTCGCATGCTAGCAGTGATATGCTGCGGAAAGTCACAAACGAATGAGGACATTGACACAACAGACTTTAACCAAATCGCATTGGGTCCTCCCAAAATTGTTTATGTAAGTACTGATATCTTACTAACTGTTATGGTGCAAGAACATGGAGAAGGCCCAACTCCCGATGTTTTAAAGCAAAAAAGAAGATCATTTGATGGTAGTTCTTTCACACCTATGTATATATGCCAATGTGATTGTCATACAAGCCATCGCAGGCAAATTTCACTGCCTACCATGAAGTTGGTGAGCAAAGGCTTATCAAGAAAGGAGAGGTTGCATTAACAATGTAGCTCGGTTGGAGATGTCACCAGCTAGCTGAAATCAAACTTTGATAGTCATTAGTTTATACAGAGTGTTTTTTGACATGAGTAAAGGAAACATTGATGTTATGATAGTTTGCATGCAATGTTATCTCATTTCAAATAAGACTGACCGTAAACACACAAAAAGGCAATTTATACTGGACTGTAATATAATAGTACATGCATACCCAGATATATATAGCTACTGTGGAGTATTATGCTTTGTGAAGCATCTCCCAATCTCTTAACCACAGCTAAATGTAATGTCACATTCAAAGTGAAAGATTATTTAGCAATGTGATTATTTATGTGTTATGAAATTTGCAATAATCGTTAAGAAATGCTAGCAAGTCCATTATAAGCATTACAATAATTATTCCTAACAGAGAATAGCTTCACTGTTGTTTCAAGTCCATCTAAATAAATGAAGGCACAACTGCAAACAGTTCAAGCTACAAGTATGTTTCATTGTTTTCCACAACTTTGCTCCAAGAATCTGTCACATGTTACGATATTGAATCTCATACCTGGCCATATAAGCCAAGCTTTGTGTATAAATTAAAAGGGTGTGATTTACACAGCGCAAGCACAATGGTGATGCAGGCCATAATCACCTCACCCAGATTTGTCATAAAACCACACCCATATAGAACTTTGCACCTTCATTTTCAAGTTGTCATCAAAATTGAGTAGCTATCAGTTAAACTTTTTTATGCCTAACCAAAGACAATTTTACTGCTAGGTCCCTGATTTAGTAGTATAACCAGTAGTTGTCTCATCAGTCGTTTTATTACCACAATGAATGTTTTAATCATAGCTGAGTCAAGCTGAGCAGATTTCAAACATAAAAGATCATGATACAATGCTTGGTAAGATAGAAGTATGATCAATGAATGAAATATAACTTTAACATTCTGTATTTAAATACCTGACTCAAATAGTCCTTACAGTCTTTATGATGTGCCATCTTATCATAATCCACCATACCCAGCTCACAGACCTTAATATGGCATGGTCTTAATAGTATCAATAGTATAGTGTATAGAAGAAATGAGTATAACTTATTCTTTTTATTAGCTTTAATGACTTAAAAATGGTTTATTGGTCCACAAACACAAAGTAAAATCAAACAAAAAACAAAATAAAAAAAAACATAAATCTGTCCAGTTGAATCTTTTTACCACACCTTACCTGCTTGTCTCCTCCCCCCCCCCCCCCCCCCCCCCCCCCCCCAGTGTTGTGGGTAAAGAATGAGGGTCTGGCTACACAAGGCTAGTCTGTATATGTAGTATGTAGCTCATGCAAGTCAATATGTTGCTCTGCAGCTAACTAACACAGCTGCTCTAACCTGTTGAGCAGGGTACACCAGAGGAAGGTAGCTGTAAAAAAAACCCAGGAGAAAATTGAAAAGTTTGGGTTTTGCTATAACTTACATACAAGGGTAATGAGCTTGCCAGTACTGCAGAAATATGGTCATGTACCTAAAGATATCATTGTGAAGATATCTAAGGTGGAATAAATATATATATATATATTATAATATATACAACATATGTGCATGAGTACATATAAAGCTAGATACCTTTACAATATTTTGTAAGTATTAGCTAAGTGACAGTGAAATAACTCATGATACTTTATGGTGTTAGATGTTTCAGGGCTGTATTGCATAAGTTCATTTAGTTATAGCAACAGGCCTAGCTGACCAGTTTTCCTAGTTTTTACAGCTACCTTCCTCTTGTGTGGGTACTTGACAGTGTTAGACCAGCTGTGTGGGGAGCCCCTATAACCTACTTAGCTATGATGAGTTACCAGTCCTTTAGTGCTAACTATCTAGTGTGGAATAAACCACTTATTACACTCAGCAGAGTGATATGACTAGATATTTCACTCTCAGGCTTTATTTTCACTCTCCTCTGTCTCTTGAAAATAAATTAGCCTGATCATGAAATATTTCACCATATCACACTCTGACTCATGTAATAAGTATTATATATATATATATATATATATTATATATATATATAATTATATATATATATATAGAGAGAGAACTATATATACATGCATATATAATATAGCTAGCTATATTAGCTATGTATATCTATGTATGTAGCTATGTATAATACATTTGTTGAATAAACAACAACAAAACACAACTTGCAATAAAGGTTGAAATGAAATTGTTGTAATTCCACAAAACTTGCATTCTGATTATGATTGGACAGTGATCCTGGTACTCTGTAATTAGCTAGGGACAATAATTTCTATCTATGCAATAAGCAATTGAAAAAAAAGAAAAAAGATGATGAGTACTCTTTCAGTGTGCTGACATGCAGTGCCCGATTTTATATTAATACAATATCCAAGTTTACTACAAAAATAGGTATGACATGTCTGTGCTATCCGCAGAAGAGTTGAGCTGGGCGCGGAGCGGGGTTCGGAGTTTCAGTCCAAAATGCTAGATCACTCCTTACCATAATCTGGCGTTAGCAAGACGTTGCGGTATGGTAAAGGGTCTGGCTACGCCAGTAATACTTACCCGAGCCGACTGTCGGTGTTTGGACGTCACCTCGCGGGGAGAAGAGCGTCTGTATTTTCTGAGTCTCGCGCCTTCCTTTTTGCCTTTGCTGGGGTGAGGTAGGTAAGGCTGTAAGCGTTTTGTTTATTTCTTATGTATTTGCACGAAGCGCGGTTCCCTTAGAGTAATTACGATAGGTGAATCGTCCCATTGTGGTAAATCGAGTCTAAAGATTAAGATATCTTACCATTATTATGGAGTCACTGTACTACTTGTGGTAAATGCTTGGTACTTTTGTGGTTTAATAACGCTTTGTACATTTTGTAGGTATTGTTCAAGTATAGTCTAAATCCATTTGTGAGGTCAATGGAGTTGACCGAAAACAGTTATTGAATGAATGTCTGGGAGGTTGTCCCAGGTGTTTAGAGGTAGATATTGTTGAATTGAAGTGATTTGTAGGGTTTCACAACCTTCTGTTCCCTGGTTCTTAGCCCAGATAATAATTCCTCAGGGAGTTGGTGGTGCACACTACTTTATTGACCAGTTGTTAGATCAGTGAACCAAGGTTATTACCAAGACAGACCCAATGGGATATCTGTATAGTTTGATGTGGCACTTCTTTTAATGTAGATGAGACAGCACTAGCACAAGCTTTCTTATTTATTTATTATTGTTATTGGCTTGTTTCTCTTTATCTCACCAATAAGTACGACAACAGTGGGTGTTATCAGCTGCAAATGTTCTGGAAGGGTATTACCAGCTGCTTAGTTAAGCAACCTATGGCAGGCTTAGTACAGTTAGGATAGACTTGATTCTCTGAATAAAGCTGAGAAACCTGTCATTAGTTTCTATACACTTGTAGTAGTAAGAGTAGCACATGTACATGTATTATGCAGCTGGCTACTTGTTTACAATTATAAAAATTTTAAATAATCTTTTACAATAAGACAATCATGGAGTAATAATCAATCACTAATTTAGTTTATTTTGATTAAATGGCAGAAAGGTTTAAGTGATACAAAAATATTGCATTTGGTGGGGAAAATGTGAAGAAGCTAGAAACTTAATTCATGTGGTTAAGTCCAATGGTTTCATCTCCTGCACTGCTCTGGTCTAAACACACACACACACACACACACACATACAGGGTATAGACCAAGATGCATGAGGGGTCAAAAAATTTAACACTGCTTAGTTATGTTAAAAAATCAGTTATAATTGTGTACTAAAATAGAATTTACGGTACTTCGGTTTTTAGCATATTGAGCATTTTTATAATTGGAAATTTGGCATGCACAACGGAACCCTTGAAAAGTTAAATTAAATCTGGAAAACCTTTCTATTTGTTTTTTTTTTTTGGGGGGGGGGGAGGGGGGATTCTAGGCTCACTGTGAGGCCCCTCCCATCCCCCCCCCCCCCCTATGTATGAAGCCCAGGTCTTCAACATCAGTGGCTCATTTTGAGGTTTATCATTGATAAATCTGACTGGTTGAAGGCACTTAAATTGTCAAGTAGGAGTCAGCTGTTCAATGCTTGAAATGCTGAAGTTTTCTAGATGCTATTGATAGACAGTTACAATGAGGATTAACACAATTGGTGTGTGATATCAAGCTTTTATAACCATATTAAGGATATATACTTATTTTATTTACATTCTCAATGTAAGCTTTCTGTCAAACACAGTAGTCTGGCGTAGCCAGACCCTTTACCTACCGCTTTGTGGGGAAAGGGTCAGGTCAAATGCAATAGCGCCACTTGTTCAGCTGACTCAGCGTATTATCCACAACCGCTATATAATTCCAGTGCGGTTTCCCCCACTTAATGTGGGAACAAGTCACTGTATTGCATTTGACCAGACCCTTTCACTGTGATGTGGTAGGTAAAGAAAGGGTGTGACTACGCCAGACTAGAAGCACAGCCCCTTGTTTAATTGTAGTTTCTCAGGTCTAGTTTTCCTGTTCTAGTTTTCCTGAAGCACAAGTTAAGTGTTACGGTGCACAATGACGTCACAATGTATTCCCTTGTGATATCACGCTGGGGGTCCAAAAATATTCTACCCTTAATATCAGCATCAGCAGAAGCCTAAAAGCACTTGCCATTTATAGGCTGTGAAGAGTAAGCATATTCTTTGAGGAGGTTTTATAGCACTCTATGCATTGTTAACCGGTTGAATAAAACTACATTCACAATTGAGAATCGCTGAAATGAAGTAGTGCCGTCTGTCAGTTACTCTCACAGCCCTTCATGCACGGTAAGGCATTGAAAAATAAATCAAGTTTAAGCGCCTACGTATGCCTCTAAGCTTGAAAAGACTTTACTGGACAAATGAGCGAGACGCTTTCAAATGTAACCCAATTAATATTACACAACATGTATGCAGATTAGTTTATTTGGAGTAGCATCAATGTTAATATGCCAATATGTATGTTTGCGCACGTCAATATAATATATTACGCAACATGTATGTACATGTGTGATACATAGAGCCTTTACTTACATGCATGTCCAATTTAAGCCACTTAGTAAAGCATTTTGAATAAAGAGTTATAATGAAATTGTCGACTATGGTAATAACTTTGGGTTTTAAAAGCAGGTTTTTAAGTATTCATGGGATAGCAATTATCTTCCTCCTTCCGTTGGCATTGGAGCGTACAGTTTTCATGCATCACACGAAAGTGACAATAGCTTAATTAAATATGGTGCAATTCGGCAAGTGTTGTAACCAGTGGCGACCCAGTTTGCTGCTTAGCGGCAATACAGCTTTATACGCATCATTGGCTTGATCCCTACATAGCTATGGTTTTACTGTGTATGTGTATATACATGTATGTAGACCCACAGTCCAATGAGTTTTAGCATTATTTGGCCATGTCATCCAAATTATTGAGGACATAACACAATTATCCAATTTGTGCCTAGACATGCATTCAGGATAGAGGGGGAGTTAAGACTGACCTGTAGTCTATTGAAATAAAACGAGGGGCTGGTATGTACTGTATGTATTCAGGGGGTCATACAGGGTTTTTCGCTGGGGGTTGGAAACACTGACCTACTTAGTCACACCCTTTTTTTTGTTTAAATACTTTGATCCACAAATTTATATGAAAGTGTGTATACTTCACACTGATCAGTGATTGGTCAGATTCCCCTACTCTTGCATGAAGCCATAAATACGGAGGACCTTACGTTATTGTGAAGTCTGTGCCTAATTAGTAATAGTAGTCATAATCAGCATCATCTTTATACATGGACTAAATGAGTTGAATTAATTAGTGTATACGCTATATATACATCTATATAATAATACGGTCGAGTGCCAGTATCGACTACACTGAGCTGTGTTGTAAAGCATTGTCTTGAACTAAACGGGTAAGGCATCATCACATTCTGTACAGGTGATTAAGGAAACGATGACTATTGTAATTATAAGCGTAAGGAAACGATGACTATTGTAATTATAAGCGGGTGAAACTTGGCGAGGAAAGACGGTGAAAGTTGATAAAGTGTTCAAAAGGGAGGAAATAGTTTCAAAGCCTCTGAGTTCACAATTAAGCATAGAAGGACAGAGAGACTGAGAAGCGCAGGAAGAGAAGGAAATCCATGTCTCACGGAAAGGGATAAGAAGAGAGAAAGCAGGAGAGGGAACATGACCGAGTGGTAGAGAATAATGACAACTGTACTCTCATGTGCAAAAGTCAGTAATTATATCAAGTGCCACTGGGGGTGGGAGGGTGAGGAGGAGGGGACTTAGTATCTTAACAATAAAAGACTTGCATTTAATAATTGTTGTGTAGAATGTGTTAACAATTTCAATACACTCTTATAGAAGTATGACTATAGGATATTCTATTCACACTGGACCATTCACGTATGTAATTCTTGAATACTTACTTTGCAGGATAAGGAGCAAGATGAATATCTTACACAGAGCAGTACAATGATGGCAACTGCAACACAAACCAATAAGACTATACAGACAATCAGTATCCAAGCGAAGGTTGGGAAGCTGCCTCGATTCTTGAGGGGCTCAGTGAGGTCATGTGATGTACTCTCAGTGGGGCCATTGCCTGGATCATCTGAATGGGCACACAAGTAAGTGTACATTATACATACATACGCCCTGATTATTCTGGGGGTGGGAAGCACAGCTGTAAGCCACACCCATTTTAAACCCAGCTACTTCGAAGCACATGCCTATATAAAAGTGTGTATACTTCACACTGATCAGTGTTTGGTCACATGCATGATTTTATAATCTTACCACTCATAGAATTCAACTTTAGCTATTGTACAAATAATAATATTAACTTCTACATGTGTGACCATCTATAGGAAAACCGGGCACAACACGGCGTGCGTAAAAATCGAGAAACGATCGATCGATTTCTTAAAAATGTATTGTTTCAAGCCGACGGAAGGGAACGGTTAGGTCTATTATAGTGGGAACGGTTAGGTCTATTATAGTGGGAACGACTTAAGCTACGACGATAAAACTTGGAGAGCTCAATATCTGGACGCCGACAACTCTGTAAGTGCAAAAAAAATTTTTTCGAAGGGTGCCGCGTTGTGCCCGGTTTTCCTGTAGACGGTCACATATTATAGGGGTGTGGCTGGAGGGGGCACTCCCAGGGAACCTCTACCAGCTGTACTAAACTCCACTTACATATGTAAGTGAATTTTTAGGCAAATGCTATCAAACAATGTTTGATAGTATTTGCAACACAGTAATATATATAAATGGTAAGGTAGTAAAACCATCTACATGTATCCTTTATAACATGAAGCACCAAGGGTGCGAACCCTCAGCGTTACTACATGTATATACTATGTATCTAGCTATTATATAGACGAAAAAATAAATTTATTTGGAGTAGTCTCAATATGAATATGCCAATATGTATGTATGTTTGCACATGTTGATATAATAATCTTGAGCAAATCGATGTGTGTAACTTGTGTAATGAAAAGGTAGACGTTAATGCTGTCTTTACAAGAGAAGCTTACAAGCAACACTCACCTCACCAGTAGTTTCAATGTGAAACTCCAAGCACTCCGGTAAGCCACTGAGAAAAATATAATGCAAAACTGCCTCGGGCAGTAAAGAAATTATTTGCTCATGTGAGTATAAAGTGACTATAGGGCGTTACCTACGATTGTACTGCCTAAAAATAACTGGCTTTCTCTGAAATAAATAAGCTGAAATGAATAATTCTGGCACATTAAAGGGACTTGAAATTTACAGTGCAACATTTTGATGTTTGTTTCAATCTTTGGGAAGCTGTCATCTTCGAGATCCGTGTGACGGAATGACTGACTGACTGACAAACTGAGTACTGTAACCCTCTCGCACATGCACACTGAGGGTTAAATATAGTTGTACCTGTGATTACCGTTTGCAAGAATCTCTGAAAGCAATATAAGGATGCATGTTGCTTCTTGACCATATGCACACTAACACTTTTTTTTTTTACAAAGCCGGGGAGGGGGGAGTTTTTTTTTTTGTTTTTTTTGCAGCTTGTATCTACAGCTAAGCCATCACTCACAGCTCAGCTGAATATACATAAGCTCATAAGCTCCTGGGGTTGGTACAGGACTTTTAGATGGGTGGAGGAGAGTGGGGTACGGGAATTGTATGTGTGTATGTAGATTAACCCTCTCGTTCCTGAATTGTTTTGACGCGCGCGGAAAAATCTAATTTTCTACCGCGGAATAGAGCATTGCCGTTTTATTTTTTTAACTCGATGCTGGCTGGGAAAACCCCATAGCAACCATATGTCACTAAATAGAGCAAGAGTTTGGGTTTCCCCTCATTTTTTGATTGAGAAAATTGAATAATATTTAAGCCATCTACTAATACTTCAAAAAAAAATTTTTCCCCCCACCAAAAAATCCACTTTTCCCATCAATAAAAAAATAAAATAAAATAGAAATAATATTGTTTGATGCATTATATACCAATATTATATTAGTTCAACAATAAAATATGTTGTTTGTTGTGTGTGGTGCTGATTGTGATCATGTAGGAGACATCTATGAGTGTCCACAAGGAACGTATGCCATCGGACGTCGAGCTCCACGACAAAACAATTTCATATACACAAAAACACAAACAACAAAGATATTTGTAATACAAACAACAAATTATTCATGATCCTATATAATTGCAACTTTATGATGTATTGTATGCGGTTTCATACAGGATTTTTGTTTGGGGTGGGGCTCCGAGTGTACTTCGCCACACCCATTTTTTGGAACCTACACTACTTTGATGCACATCTTTGCATACGAGTCTATACTTCACACTGATAATCAGTGTTCGGTCCTATGCACTAAATGGCTCAGTCATGATAGGAACATAATGGAATACAATATCAGACTAAAAATAAATGCTTCCTAAATGTTCATTTCTATTCAACTCCCAAAATTCTAGGGGGGAACACAGCCATGCCTCCCACTGTATGAACCCTGGTATGTATACTCTACACTGTACATGAGAGAAACATGTATTGATAAAGTGTACTTTGAAAATGAAAAGCAGTACAAGCACACACGTGGAATTCAACTTACCCGGCATGGATGGTGTCACAGACTGAACGATCCCTCCCATAGGATCCGGAACCTCCATACAATACCAAAAAAACACAAGACCACAATGACATTTGTAACATAACAGCTGGCCTCGCTGAATTGAGCCCCCCCTCCCCCGTCATTACTTTTCACTGACATTCTTGTACCATAACCCCCCCTCCCCCGTCATTACTTTTCACTGACATTCTTGTACCATAACCCCCCCTCCCCCGTCATTACTTTTCACTGACATTCTTGTACCATAACCCCCCCTCCCCCGTCATTACTTTTCACTGACATTCTTGTACCATAACCCCCCCTCCCCCGTCATTACTTTTCACTGACATTCTTGTACCATAATCCCCCCAGCCCTAGCTGGACACCCAAATATCAGTAAGTTGAAATGAAATTCAACTTACTTGGCATGGATGATGTCACAGACCGAAAAAGACCGAGTTCGTTCTCTCTCAGGTTGGATCCGGAAGTGCCACATACTGTTTGTTCATGGTTGCTCTCTCTCTCTTTCCACAAATGCACGCACACACATACACATACACACACACACACAAGAAAAAAGAAGCTACAGGTGAATACAGATCATAAAAATAAATGTATAATTTATTATACATAAATTGACTGGTGCACACACACACACACACACACACACATGAAATTCAACTTACATGGGCATAGTAGTCACGATCCAAAAAGATCCAGAGTTCCCTCCCAGGTTGTATACGGAAGCGCCACATACTGTTTGTCCACGGATGCTCTCTCTCATTCCACAAATGCACACACACATACACACACACACTAGAAAAAAGAAGATACAGGTGAATACAGATCATAAAAATAAATGTATAATATAAATTGACTGGTGTACACACATACACATACATGAAATTCAACTTACATGGGCATAGTAGCCCCGATTGGAAAAGACCCC
>WLWD01005940.1_pt1:0-95000 | contig 142873 bp, 121 predicted proteins | sample 6712731 | NCBI WGS metagenome assembly WLWD01 (sample SAMN12718690, study PRJNA576275) | sponge metagenome | isolation source: marine sponge | host: Mycale hentscheli | place: New Zealand: South Island, Marlborough, Capsize Point | collected 2014-11-01
TCCTCACACTTGCAAGCACAGAGGCACTAAACCACACTGAGCAGTGGTCAATCCTCACACTTGCAAGCACAGAGGCACTAAACCACACTGAGCGGTGGTCAATCCTGACACTTGCCAGCACAGAGGCACTAAACCACACTGAGCAGTGGTCAATCCTCACACTTGCAAGCACAGAGGCACTAAACCACACTGAGCGGTGGTCAATCCTCACACTTGCCAGCACAGAGGCACTAAACCACATTGAGCAGTGGTCAATCCTCACACTTGCAAGCACAGAGGCACTAAACCACACTGAGCGGTGGTCAATCCTCACACTTGCAAGCAGGGGAAAAAATGTATTCAAAGAAAAATCATAAATTTCATTGGTAAGTAAGAGAAAAATGTCAGCTATATATGTGCTTGTAGAATGTGGTAAGATATACATGTACTCCTATAACAAATAGTCCGTGAGCCAGAGGCCCAAATTCTGGTAATCGGTACCATATTGGGGGAATAATTTTCATAGCATTTTTTATGAAGGTACATACCTCTGGAAGTGGAAAATGCATGATAGCATCACAGCCATGGTAGCTTGTGGTTTTTATCACCCATTTTGTAGTCCCACCAATATTTTCCATGAAATGGCAAGTATATTATTTTCAGACTTTGTGTGTAGTATGTCCATTAGCATACTTAAATGTTATTTCGAGCATGAGGAGGGTTTTTATGCATGATTCAATCTTGTGGTCACTTAGCCACACCCCCATCATCATGTGCTGAGTCATCGAAAAAGCAGGTGTGTTTTTTTTGCTGGCTATGTACCTGGCAAGTTGAGAGTGTCTTAAGATTCTGGAAAAGGAGAGGTAAGTGAAGAAGCAGCTAGTTTTAGTTAAACACAACAGTCTAGAATCCAGTTTCAAACAACTGGATATCATTTTCTGTCTGCTTTTGATATGCCCTCACTTAATATTCTTATGTAGACATACTGTACTTCAAACTGTTCCAATAATGGAAGAAGCCAGGGAAGAGTGCTGTATTATCTGTACACTAAGAACTTCAGATAATGATAGTCACTTAGTGAGTCCCAAAACATATGATTCATGGCAAAACTTGCTTAAAGCTGCTGAGTTGAGAAAGTATGGCCCAATTACGGATGCTGCCAAAGAGCTAGGAGGGAATGAGTTTCCTAAAATCTATTACCATCGACGGTGTAGGAGCATTTTTACCATGAAGCGAGACTTGGAGATAATTTTGAAAAGAAACACAAATGAAGCTATTGGTAATGAAGATGTCTGCTCCTCAAAGCGGTTATGCAGGAGGCTGTCGGTGTCAAGGGTATATGATCCAATCTGTATATTTTGTGAGAAAGTGAAGTTTGTAAAAGGTTCCAAGTCACGCGAAAAACTTACAAAAGCTGCTGAGTTGCGAGCTGACAGGACCCTGAGAGACTGTGCAATTAAAAAAGGAGATAACAAGATGATGGCAATAACGAGTAGGGATATAGTTGCTGCTGAGGCCCACTACCACACATCTTGCTATAAGAACTACACAAGAGTAATAAAGAAGGCATCTAAGGATGATGATGAGAGAGTGAATGAAGATGATACTTATCAAATAGTAGAAAGACAAGCTTTTGCTGATCTTTTTGAGCATATTCGAACTGTTGTCATTCCAAACAAGAAAATTGTGCCTGTCAGTTCTTTGACAACAAAACTAGAATCATCTATGATATCTGGTGGAGTCAGAATCATCCGTGATTCAACACGGAAGCACATTCGTCGGAGACTAGAATCAGAACTAGCAAATTCTATTCAAATCTATCCTGATGACAAGGGAAAGCTGTTGATGGTTCCCGACAGTGTACAACTACATGATGCTGTTTTAGAAATCCAGAGTTTGCGTAAGGAACTTGGATTTTGGAAAGGCAAAGTAACTGATCTTACAAAGATTACCGATCAAGTGTCATCAGCGATCAGATCAGCCATTAAAGAGAACAAAAAACCAACTCCTTTCCCATTCCACCCATCTGATGAAAAAATTTTGTATGCCACTGCTGGTGAAAAGTGCTATAAAATCACATCTCATGGTAGCACAGAAGTTTCAGCTCTACAATGTTTTCAAGAAGAAGCAGATGGACGCCTCCTACTGCATGCCAGGCATGCTGCAGATGAGGGATATCATACTATAGTGATCTGCTCAGAAGACACAGATGTCTTTGTGATGTCCTTGGCATTTCATGACAAGATAGGAGCTTCCCTGTTTCAAAAATGTGGCACTAAAGCCAGGAGGAGAGTTGTTGACATCAGTAAAGTTGCTGCCACTGTTGGTATGAGAGTGTGCAGGGCTCTCATTGGCATGCACGCATTCACTGGATGTGATACTGTCAGTGCCTTTGCTGGCAGAGGGAAAACAAAGGCTCTGAAACTCCTGATCAGCCATGTGGACTACCAAGATACTTTCTTGAAGTTGGGTCAAGAGTGGGTGCTTTCTCAGGAACTTGTTGATAAACTGGAAACATTCACTTGCCTTCTCTATGCCCCCAAATTGTCGTCTACTAGAATTAATAAACTTAGGTATCACTTATTCTGTGCCAAGAAAGGTGAAATCGAGAGTCATCAGCTTCCACCATGCAGGGACTGCTTCCTACAACATGCTCTAAGAGCTAACTACCAGGCTGGAATTTGGCAGAGATGTCTACAGCAGGATCCGCAAGTGCCGAGTCCTGTAGGTCATGGGTGGAAGTTGGATAAGCAGGGGTCAGATGAGCAGCTTGTTATCCACTGGATGGATGGTCAACCTGCACCTCAAGCCATTCTAGACTTACTTGCATGTACTTGTGCAAGGAAATGTGAGCTGCCCAGGTGTGAGTGTATGGCAAATGGGCTCAAGTGTACTGATATGTGCAGATTACCAGACTGTGACAATCAGCCAAACCAACAAGAGAGTGAAGAAAGTGTGGACGACTTTGATGATGATGAACTAGAAGATTAAAACATCTATTTATTATTTTTACTGTGTTTATTATACATGCAGTGCTCTGATATGTTCTAAAAAAAATATTTTTGAATCTTGCTACAAAGCTACATACTCTAGTCGAAAGATAAATAATATTTCCACACATACCTATGTAAACTGTATAGAATATGTTGGAAATACATGATTGGGATTTTAATTTGCCACTTATTTCATGAAAGCTACCACTATTTCAATGCTATCATGCATTTTCTATCTATATAGAAGTAGACAATCCCAAAAAGTGCTGTGAGCATTATTCCCCCCAAATGGTACCGACCGAACCCCCTGGCTCATGGACTAAAATATTTGCATACACTTTTAAAAATGTATGTAACGCCATTTTTGCAGATATATAACTACACTCTTTACATATTGCAAGACAAGAGAAAGAGGAATAAATCAGATATTTCACAAGTTGCATTGAACTTCACATACAGTAGAAGACAAAAAAAAGTTTCGAATTCCGTTCCGTAGAACGGCCGTCGCACAATTAAAAAACAGGGGAAAAATGGTACGCCAATTTTTAAAAAACAGCCGTTCCGTTCGACCGCGTTACTGTTTTAATCTTTCTCGTTCACCGTATGTCTCGCCCAAAGCAATATAAAAAATCGTTTATCCAATAAAACGTTCCGATTATTTGTTTACAGGCTCCTGAGGCGGAGCTTTTCGGGTTAAAAAAAAATGAAGCCGTCCTATTCGAAGTTGTCTCGTGGATAATTGTTAGTTCGACCACCGCACAGTATCGACGTTTTCTCACTGTTAGGGCCTTCTCGGGCTTAGATTTTTTACTACTGGAGGTCCATCAGTAGCTAACAGAAGATCTACGAAGTGCGGACCTTGTTATAGCTCTGTGCCCATCGGAACTTCGGTCTGCAGTTTTATGGAAGCAAGTTAAATTTTTGTACGAGCTTTTTTGCACTATGCCCCGTAGCGTTTAATGATCGATATAAGGCTTTAGCTTGCTGATATAGTTATAGAAGAGTTTCTAGCTAGAAAATATCTGTGAATCGACGGAAATGCTTCACTGTTTTTTACCGTTTTAGTAAACGGTGTCGGCCGTTTAGTCAAAACGGTACGGACGCAACGATAAAAACTACGGTAAAAAAACTACCGTTTGACGGCCGTACTACGGAATGGAATTCGAAACTATTTTTTGTCTCCTACTGTAACCTGATATCAGTAAGAACAGGACAATCTACAACAATTCCTTGTGAACACTGGTTACACATCCTAATTCAGAGATTAGGTATTTCTGATTAAAAACTTATGACTAGAGATGGGCGGCATTAAGATATGACTAGAGATGGGCGGCATTAAGATATGACTAGAGATGGGCGGCATTAAGATATGACTAGAGATGGGCGGCATTAAGATATGACTAGAGATGGGCGGCATTAAGATATGACTAGAGATGGGCGGCATTAAGATATGACTAGAGATGGGCGGCATTAAGATATGACTAGAGATGGGCGGCATTAAGATATGACTAGAGATGGGCGGCATTAAGATATGACTAGAGATGGGCGGCATAAAGATATGACTAGAGATGGGCGGCATTAAGATATGCTGTATCACGATATGAATATTACAACATATAATATACAGATTACTTGTATTATTCAGAAAGCCAGGTGTGTAGGACGTAATATAACAGCCTCCAATAGCTATTTTGGTAAGCTGGATCCTGTAAAAGTTGATCAACTGGTTAACTCTTCAAAAAGCCGAGGATTTCTCAAGCTTGAGAATTCTGAGTAGCAGTTATGCAAACTATTTTTTTTTAATTGCTCATGTTTCTATGCTTAATAGTAACTTCCTAAGAAAAGAATAAAGTAGTAAATAGCATCTCCTCCACGTGTATACCTACAGCTTCACGCATACAGTAGAAGACAAAATAAAGTTCCGAATTCCATTCCGTAGAACGGCCGTTGCACGGATTAAAAACGGGGAAAAAACGGTACACCATTTGGTAAAAACCGGCCGTTCCGTTCGACCGTGTTACTGTTTTAATCTTTCTCGTTCACCGTATGTCTCGCCCAAAGCAATATAAAAAATCGTTTATCCAATAAAACGTTCCGATTATTTGTTTACAGGCTCCTGAAGCGGAGCTTTTCGGGTAAAAAAAAATTGAATCCATCCTATTCAAAGTTGTCTCGCGAAGAATTGTTAGTTCGACCACCGCACAGTATCAAAGTTTTCTCGATGTTAGGGCCTTTCTGGGCTTAGATTTTTTACTACTGGAGGTCCATCAGTAGCTAACAGAAGACCTACGAAGTGCAGACCTCGTTTGAGCTCTGTGCCCGTCGGAACTTCGGTCTGCAGCTTTATTGAAGCAAGTTAAATTTTTGTACGATCTTATTTGCAGTATCCCCGTAGCGTTTAATGGTCGATACAAGGCCTTAGTTTGCTGATATACTGTAGCTATGGAAGAGTTTCTAGCTAGAAAATATCTTGTGAATCGACGGAAAAGCTAAACCGTTTTTTATCGTTTAAATAAACGGTGTCAGCCGTTTTGTCAAAACGGTACGGAACGCAACGGTAAAAACTACGGTAAAAAAAAAACTACCGTTTTACGGCCATACTACGGAACAGAATTCGGAACTTTATTTTGTCTCCTACTGTATCTACGGCTCCATCCACACCTACGGCTCCACCCACACCTACGGCTCCACCCACACCTACGGCTCCACCCACACCTACGGCTCCACCCACACCTACGGCTCCACCCACACCTACGGCTCCACCCACACCTACGGCTCCACCCACACCTACGGCTCCACCCACACCTACGGCTCCACCCACACCTACGGCTCCATCCACACCTACGGCTCCACCCACACCTACGGCTCCACCCACACCTACGGCTCCACCCACACCTACGGCTCCACCCACACCTACGGCTCCACCCACACCTACGGCTCCACCCACACCTACGGCTCCACCCACACCTACGGCTCCACCCACACCTACGGCTCCACCCACACCTACGGCTCCACCCACACCTACGGCTCCACCCACACCTACGGCTCCATCCACACCTACGGCTCCATCCACACCTACGGCTCCACCCACACCTACGGCTCCACCCACACCTACGGCTCCATCCACACCTACGGCTCCATCCACACCTACGGCTCCACCCACACCTACGGCTCCACCCACACCTACGGCTCCACCCACACCTACGGCTCCACCCACACCTACGGCTCCACCCACACCTACGGCTCCACCCACACCTACGGCTCCACCCACACCTACAGCTCTACACATGGTTTCAGCTGCCCGGTGTTTGTATATATCTGGTCCACCCTATGATTATAAATTATTGATAACTCCACATGTTGGTGTAGATGTGGTTTTGTTTTCTGCCTCAGCCAATAATAATTTACAGGCACTTGTGACGGTAAAAAAAATAAATATTGTGATTTACCTACACATTGATATAATATAGCCCAATCCTAATTATGATTGTAATCATTATCACCTTTACATCTTACCTATGATTAAATCAACTGTACCAGTAATGTGCATACATGTCCTTATTGATACACACATACACACACATGTACATACCAACACATGGTAGTGGACTTACCAAACTCATTATCCTTGTATTCATCCCAGTCTGGGTCCTGGTCCATGAGCTCTGGATCATCACTACTGTCTGACGGACTGTTACTGTATTGTAATAGACTACCTTCTGAGTCAGAACTGCACACACACACACACACACACACACACACACACACACACACACACACACACACACAAACCAGTATAGGAATAAGTATAGCGAAATACCAAACACAGTTTAATACATATAAACGTTGTTATTGGCAAGTGAAATAGTATTAGGGTTGAATAATTGAAATTGGGTATGTTTATTAGCATAATATAATATTACAGTAGACGCCAAAATAGTTCAGAATTCCGTTCTGTAGAACGGCCGTCACATGATTAAAAAAAAATGGGGGAAACAGGTACGCTGTTTGGTAAAATATGGCTGTTCGGACTCGACCACTTCACCATTTTAATCTTTCCCGTTTACCGAATGCATCACTCTAAGAAATATTTAAAAAAAAAAAAAATCGTTTATCCAATAAAACGTTCTGATTTTTTGCTTACAGTCTCCTGAGACGGAGCTAAAGGGTAAAACAAATAGAAGCCGTCCAATCCAAAGTTGTTTAGCAGAGAATTTTATAAGTTTGACCGACGCACAGTATCGATCCATTCACGGGCTTATATTTTCTACTGCTGGAGGTCCAATGTAGCTAGCAGAAGACCTAAGTAGTGCCCACCAGGTTATAATAGCGTGCTTGTTGAAACTTCGGTCAGCAAGCTTTATTCAAGCAAGGTAGATTTTCGTACAAGTTGTTTTGTACTACCCTGTAGTGTTTAACAGATGATACACGGCCTTATGTAGCTTACTGGTATAGCTATGGAAGAGTTTCTAGCTAGAAAATATCAGTGAATCGACGAAAAAGCTTAATGGTGTTTTTTTTTTTACCCTTTTAGTAAACGGTGTCGGCCATTTAGTCAAATGGAACGCGGTAAAAACAATGTTAAAACTACCATTTTACGACTGTACTACTGTACGGAATCCAAAAAAAATTTTTTGGCGCCTATTGTATAAAAGTACGTGGTCCTTTGAACACACACAGTGCTTTTCTCAGCTTACTGGTATTACAGCAATAAGCAAGTCTTAGCTAGACTCAAAACTGCGTGACAATTCCTATGCTTGCTGTTGTTGGTTGTTGCATTGTTATTGTTTTTTTTTTTGTCTTTGTTTTCTGAGCACAGAAAGTGGTGGTAAGTAGTTCCTATGATGTTGAAGACCCTTTACCTAATGCATTTGCAAAACAAAAACAAAAAAACACGTTTTTTTTGTTTGTTTGTTGTTGTTGTTGTTGCTTTTTTGTGTGTGTAGCTGAGTGCTTGTTGTCAGGAGCTAATGGTACTTCAGACAGTCAAAGGCTTATTCTAAAGAAGCTCTAATTAGGGAAATATGAGGTAAGAAAGGAATTCTGTATTTCCTTAGCTAAAATTACTGGTCAACATTGGAATACTTACACTTCTGGTAATAAAAACAGAGCTACAGTACATGTTTTCCAAGAGCCACAGGAACTTCACTACTTCACTGCACTTAGCAAGAACTGCTAAACTAAAACTAGTCATACGGAAGCTATCAATACTCAGGAAAATAAAGTTAGAGAGTATTCTGATGTACATAGTTAAGTGTTCATGTGTATACATTTGTACCTGTAGAGATAAAATGACTGAACTTACATTACATTATTAGTGCACACTACATGAGTAGAAGATACAGAATTCACAAGTAAATTAAATAAATGGAGCCTGTTTAGGTTTTTGTTTCATGTAATAGCAAGAAAATTTCAACCTTTGTCAAATACAGTATTAGTTTAATATTTCTTTGAATAACAACTACAGGCACGCGTGCCAACACAAGCACGTGCCACTAGTACTGTATATTCACACAATGTTCTCATTGCTCCACCAGAGGCCTACTCTTGTAGTAACCACGCCCCCCACTTTTACAAAACAAACAACTTCCTCACCTCTCTTCCTCCAACCCCACTTCCTCATCTCTCTTCCTCCATCCCCACTTCCTCACCTCTTTTCCTCCATCCCCACTTCCTCACCTCTTTTCCTCCATCCCCACTTCCTCACCTCTTTTCCTCCATCCCCACTTCCTCACCTCTCTTCCTCCATCCCCACTTCCTCACCTCTTTTCCTCCATCCCCACTTCCTCACCTCTTTTCCTCCATCCCCACTTCCTCACCTCTTTTCCTCCATCCCCACTTCCTCACCTCTCTTCCTCCATCCCCACTTCCTCACCTCTCTTCCTCCATCCCTGCTTCCTCTTCCTCCTCTTCCTCTTCCTTGACGGATGTCTCAACCACTTTAGCTTCTGGAACACTCAGAGTGAGGGCCACCTTCTTGTCTATACTTTGCCTGTACATAAACACAAGCCAACCATCACATGTACAATACGGCATGCACACATTCAAACACATCACACCTTCAAACATGGGTTACAGTAGGAGACACATAAAGTTCGATTTGCGTTCCGTTGAATAACCCTCGCATGATTTTTTTTTTAAACGGGGGGGGGGGGGGGAAACGGTACACCATTTGGTAAAAAACGGCCGTTCTGTTCAACCGGCGTTACGCCTCGCTCTAAGAAATTATAAAAAATCGTTTATCCAATAAAACGTTCCAATTTTTTGTTTACAGGCTCCTGAGGCGGAGCTTTTCAGGTAAAAAAAAAATTGAAATCATCCTATTTGAAGTTGTCTCGCAAAGAATTGTTAGCTCGACTACCGCACAGTATCGATGTTTTCTCGATGTTAGGGGCTTCTCGGGCTTAGACTTTTTACTACTCGGTAGCGAACAGAAGACCTACAAAGTCTGGACCTCGTTATAACTGCGTGCCCGTCGAAACTTCGGTCTGCAGCTTTATTAAAGCAAGTTAAATTTTTGTACGAGCTTTTTCACACTATCCCCGTAGTGTTTAACGAGGCCTTAGCTTGCTGATATAACTATGGAAGAGTTTCTAGCTAGAAAATATCAGTGAATAGACGGATGAGCTTAACCGTTGTTGTTGTTTTTGTTGTTTTTTACCGTTTTAGTATATGGTGTCGGCCGTTTAGTCAAAACAGTACGGCACGCAACGGTAAAAACTACGGTAAAAAGACTACCGTTTTACGGCTGTACTACAGAACGGACTCTGGAACTTTATTTCGTCTCCTACTGTAGGTATGCAGCTTCTATAAGTGCAACCTTTCTCTGGTTGTTACACATAGCCAGAAAAATAAAGTTCATTGATTGTTCCTTGCAAACTAAACATATGACTTGAATGCCAGTCACTGGACTATTGACTTACTGCTACATGTACATCTGGCACAATACCCATGCACTAGACTGTACTACACTCACTCCCCTCTCATCCAGGCACCATGGGTGCTCGAGTCTCAGAAATACCCACTACTCAGTGAATGACCACAATTTTCTCTACACATTACGACTGAGGCTACAGGATTTATTTAAAACATAGTTGCACCCTCCACCCTCCATAGCTTCTCCAATTTCTATAGAAGTCTATGTACACTATGTAAATTGGTAATGATAGTCCAATAGGCAAGTCTCGCGGTAAGAATTGATAAATGGAGTGACTAACTAGTTAAGGGTGGCCGCACACCGCCCACGCAATTTTTACCGGTTGGTTGCTAAGCACGATTCTGCTACTTTCTTTATTTGCAGGGCTACTCTACTATACTAGAAGGATAAAGTACCTGCCGAAGATACTGCACACCGACTTTGGAGTGAATCGGAAGGAAATATCATGGCCCCGATGTAAAACTTTGAAACAACTTTTTGGAGCGGTGCGGCAAGTTGGAGCTCCAGAATTTTGTACGCCGTTAGCCAAGACGATACTCTAGGGCAAGACAACGAGTTTTTTTCCATTTCAATATTACTTTATGATTTATTTACATTTTTTTCCTTTTATAAGATTTTGAAAAATTCAAATTGTGGTGCCCTTCTTTTTTTTGTGTTCTTACACGTGGGCAAAAAATATAGTCGTTCTCATTATTTGATTCCAAGAAAAACTGATTCAAAATTGGATACTTCTATTCCACTCGCAATTCTTAAGAAATAGCTCCACCCCCATATCTCGTACTACGAGTACGCGAGCAATTTTTTTTTCAATTAGTTTGTATTGGTTCTAAAAAGAGCCCGCCTATATCAAGAGTAAACAAACATCAATACAACAATAACAAGAGAGTCAGAAGAGAGAGCAGTTCATTGGAGATAGCCAGAGGTGAAGATATTAGATCTGCGCAGCTTGGGAAGTCTTCGCTCCACAGAAATCGAGCCTGGTGGATCCATCCGCTTGAGTTCAGGTGCGCAGAGTCCGGAAAACGGCTACTGGAGGAGAGGCAGCCTGGTGCACCTTGCCGCGTGAGCTCAGACGACATATGGAGAGTTGCTGTAAACGGATATGAGACAACAAGAAGCTAAACTAAAACACCACAACTTCGCAAAGTATACTTCTGCTACTACTGCGCGATAGTTTCTGCTCGCGTATTATCAAATGGTGGGGTAATGGCGGGGAATAAATTAATGTCCGGATCTACAGGCAGTGCGCGTTGCTATGTGCGGCCACCCTTAACAGTTGATACCGACATTTATAAGTAATAAAAGAAAATTATTAGCGATATGTCAATACATGTATGTCTACTGCCATATAATATGGTCATAGGAAATGTGGAGTGGCACTGTGTCGTTTTGTAACGTGACCTCATTTCCACTTGTAGCTCGCATGAGGTCAGAGTCTGCAAAATTAAGTCTGAAATTTAAGCTGTATATATATATTTATTGGTAATTCAATTATATTTTTCATTGAGGTATGTTTACTTTGCCTGTAGCAATTACAGTAGTGACGAGGACTAAATAATGCCAGCCAATTGTTGTGTGAACAAACAAATTGTATCATTCAATTACAACACGGTGATTTTTTGCATTAGTTTCTCTCAGAGTGCTAACAACCAGAGAAAAGAATGCTAAGTTTCATGTTTTGGCTGGATTCCTAAAGGCCCAAAACGACAAGGGAAACTTAGGAGTGTCAATTGTTTGTTGTTAAAACTTAGTTTGCTGGTATATTGTGAACTACTTACTATAGCCCAGTAATCTCTTGTACCTTTCTTGTTTATCCCAACCCACCAGTCAGTATTGTAAATGTAATAAATGAATGTGGTTTAAAATGGCATGGCCCAATATCCCTATTGATATTATTAATGTTTTGCCAGATGATATGCCAAAGTCACCTTTTGATTTTGTTCGGACTCCAACCGTCCTCCACAAATGTTAGCAAGTGTTTCAACGACCTGAACACGCACGCTCAGTATCTCTCGTACCTCAAGTCCGCCTTCATCGGAGATCGTCGATGTCTTTCGTTGTTTGACTCTATATATGTTTGATGCACTGTATTATTTCTTAGTTACCATTTTTCACTGACTCCGTGTAACTCATCTTATCTTACTTGCTGTGTATATTTGTTCTATCTATAATAACAAGCTTATTTAACTTCATCCTTTGAGTTATCTAAGTCACCCAGCTACGACGTTCGGACACAAGTCCTCTTCTTGCTGGACAGTCCTGAACATTTTGGTCCTTCGAGCCGGATCCTCCTGTTTCCAGATAGTCGATTTGTCGATTTTACAGGAAGGATTGATAACCTGAAAGTAGAGACGAACACCTGCCTGTTAGGACTACGTCTCTTCGGCACTACTGGATACATAATTCCTAAGTGTCAAATAATTAACTGAACTACTTTTTTTTTTTTTATACTTTATTCTGTTCGTTCATCTTGTTTTCTTTCCATCACAGTTGTCTGGATTAAATTCATTATGATGACCAGTCAGGATCTTGTTCGACTGGAGGCAGAACTACTGAAGGAAGATCTCGTTGCACTAAAACGCCGTCGAACTAACAATCGACGTGATGTCTCGAGAAATGAGCGCTTCTGTAGAAATTCTGCGGCACAGACTCTCAAAGATTTGGACTTTGGCTCTATCGAACATCACCTCGAGAAAATCAATACAGATATTTTAATCGCCGAACTTCTACAAAACGCCATTCTTGCCCATGTCAAAGAAGAGGATCAGGATAAGGAAGAGGATGAGTATCATTCTTATTGTCAGAAAATGCTTGCTACTCGCAAGGGTTTAACTCAACAACTTGTTGCAGCTCGTTCACTTACAAAGTTGAACCTATACAGAACATCAATCGACTCATTGATTGTTCAGCCTACGATCACCGGCTACGGTGTAAAGCCTTCTCTGGAGGAATTGAACACTCAGCTAACTGAAATGAAAGCACAAGTTCATCCTCTTAAAGACCATCCTGAGCTCATAGATTTCTTGCAGACAGCCATGAAAGACTTAACCAAACTATGGGAGAGGTATCACAAGGACAATCCAGACAACAAGACATCTGTTCCTAAAGATGTTAAACCCGATGGTGGTATGGCCAAATTCGATCGCTTACCTCGTCTTGAATTGCCCAGCTTCAATGGCGAGAACAGTGCGTGGCGTCCTTATTGGGAAAAATTTAATAACGTTTTGAAAAAGGATCCCACACTCACTGATGTTGACCGGCTGTCATTCTTGCTCATGACAATAAAATGCAAAGAAGGCAAGGAGATCATTGATTCTCGAACTAGGCAAGGCCCAGACTATGAAGCTGCTGTCCAAGCACTGAAGGAGCGTTATGATCAGCCTCGAATTATCGGTCGTTCCACACACCAGGCATTTGTTAAACATTCCTGGAAACTTACGGATGAAGGTATTGGTCAAATTATTACGCTCATTCAACGTACTATCTCAACCATGAAGGAATGTTCAGTGGATTCACTTGAAACCCTTTACACAGTTATAGCTGAACTCCTAATGCCTGACGACTTTTTTCGTTATTGGACAGAAAAAACAGCTGAGTCTAAGACCACTCCAACTGTAGACAAGCTCGTGGAACTTCTTCAGCAATACCGACTACGGTTACAGGGCAGGACTGTGGATTCCCCAGCAACATCGAAAACTCATACCGTATATAGCACTAAACCAAAGCAAGGAAAATCCACCAATCTCCATGTACAGCGAGATGATAGCTGTGCCTTATGTCACGACGGCAGTCATCCGCTCTACTTATGCGCAGCATTCAAGGCTAAGTCAGTGGAGGACCGTTTCGGTACTGCATCCAAACTAAAGGTATGCACAAATTGCCTATCATTTAATCATTTTTGCCGAGATTGTCCTAGTCGTAGTACTTGTAGAGTATGTGGTAAGCGTCACCACTCTCTTCTTCATCGAAGTCGACCTTCAGCTCAAATTACAAATGAATCTACGACTACTGAATCTATTAATGCACAAGCATCATCTTCCACTAATGCTCATACTGCTCCATCCAGCAATACAACACGAGGGGAAGCTAAAGTAGTTCTGGGAATATGCCAGGTCACTATTGAGTCTAGAGGACGACGACAGAAAGCAAGAGCACTTCTTGATAGTGGTTCTCATATGTCCTTCATAACCAACCGACTAGCTCAATCCCTCAAGGTCAAAAGGATTCATGAACCAACACAATTGACTGGCATATCACAGACGGAGATACCTGCCTGCCCTTATAAAGCTGAACTATCTCTGCTTCCTGATGGACATGATTCTATTCCAATGACAGCAGTCATTATATCTAAAATTACTGGCGACTTGCCTGGATTTCCTCTACACGGGGTCCGAAATCTGCCATTCTTACAAGACCTTACTCTCGCTGATCCAAACTTCGACAAACCGGGAAGGATCGATTTACTTTTTGGTTCCGATGTACTCGATCAACTCATGCTACCTGGGAGAAGATCTTCTACAGATGGCACACTATACGCTTGGGAAACTGTGTTTGGCTGGTCAATCAGAGGAAAGTATATTCCCCAGCCACCTCCCTTGGAATCATTTCTTTGTCTTCATTCCCGAGCAGCCGATTCCAACACCGACAACTTGTTAACAGCTTTCTGGGAAACTGAAGAAGCGCCATCGGACCTCAATCAAAACACGGATGAGGATCAACAAGCTTTGGAACATTTTCAAACGACGCACAGCAGAAATGAGGAGGGTCGGTATGTCGTACGTTTACCTGTGAAGCCTAATCCTCCTATTTTAGGTGTTTCTCGAGGTCAGGCTAGTAGAAGATTCTACCAAAACAAGCAGTCGCTTCAACGCAAAGGAAAGTGGGATGATTACAAAAGGGCATTACAAGAGTATGCTGAATTAGGCCACGCTGAGACTGTGCCAGTTCACGAACTAAACAAGCCCGATTCTACTACTTTCTATCTACCCTCACATGGAGTCGTCAAACTTTCTAGTACTACTACCAAGCTCCGAGTAGTTTTTGATGCGTCGGCTAAGTCTACTACCGGGATATCTCTAAATGACACTCTACTTCCTGGTCCAAGCCTTTACCCCTTACTTACAGATGTAGTCCTTGCTTTTCGTTCTCACGTCATTGGTATGAGTGCGGACATATCTAAGATGTTCCGTGAAGTTGAACTTCATGAAGATGACCGAGATTTACATCGCTTCTTGCAAGCAACTCCCGGTGGAGAGGGTGTCATGGATATGCGCATGACAAGGGTAACTTTTGGAGTCACTTCCTCGCCTTTTCTAGCTACACAGGTACTACGTCAAGTAGCCAAGGACTATGAAAAACAGTACCCCAGAGCAGCCAAAATTGTATCCAACTTTTACGTTGATGACTGTCTGACAGGGGCTGCAACTCCCGAGGAAGCCATGGAGATTCAGGAAGAGCTGATTTCTTTACTTCGATGTGCCTGCATGTGGCTACGTAAATGGAGATCTAACAATATCAGTGTGCTCGAGAATGTCCCAAAAGATATGCGAGAGGATGATGACCACCAAATAATTTCTCCACCGGCAGAGTGTCATAAAGCTCTTGGACTTCATTGGGATACAAGGAAGGACACACTGCATATCTCGACTCCTACTCTTGCAGCAAGCGATAATCCTACCAAAAGGAAAATAGCTTCTGATGTCGCCAAGACATTTGACCTCCTCGGATGGTTTGCTCCGTGCACGATTCTTGTGAAAATTATTCTTCAGGATCTCTGGAAGCTCAAGTTGGCCTGGGACGACCCCGCTCCTGACCATATTGCTAGATTGTGGAAGAATTGGAGAAGTGAGCTTCCACTCATTACTTCTTACCCCATACCTCGCTGTCATTTAGTGAAAGGAAAAGAAGTCATAAGTCTTCAACTGCATGGCTTTAGTGACGCTTCGAAATCTGCCTTTGCTGGGGTCGTTTACTTACGTGCTCTCTACTCGGACACAACTGTTTCTACGTCTCTACTACTCGCTAAGACTAAAGTTGCACCTTTAAATGGCAGTACTATTCCACGGAAGGAACTCAATGGAGCTCAGTTATTGAGTAGGGTATTGGCTTCTGCTGCTAATACATTATCAATTTCTCTGGAAGATGTGTATGCATGGTGTGATTCCACTATTGTCTTATGCTGGCTGTCCACTCCTGCGAGCAAGCTTAAATCATACGTCTCAAATCGAGTTGTGGACACAATTTGTCGTATACCAGCTTCGCACTGGAGGTATGTTCCAACTGATTACAACCCCGCAGACATAGCCTCCAGAGGAGCTATGCCTAGCAAACTCATTTCATTTGAACTCTGGTGGAATGGACCAACCTGGTTATTACAACCTCCCTCTGCATGGCCTGCCAATACTGACTGGAGAGGCAAGAAGGATCTATTGGAAGCTAAACCTGTGGTTATGTTTACTGCTACTCCTCCAGAAAGCTTTATTGAGTTATTCTCCTCTTATATTAAACTTAAAAGAATTATTACTTGGTGTTTGCGTTTTGTTTGTAACTGCAGGTCTAAACAGGAAGACAGACTTTTTTCGTCTCAGTTGTCACTTGATGAGTTGCAGATCACTGAAACCAAGCTACTGAAGTGCAGTCAAAGTCGCTCCTTCAAAGCTGATAAGGAATCACTACTTACCACGGACAAGGTCTCATCACAGAGTAAAATTTCTCACCTTCACCCTTACTTGGATGACAAAGGACTCATTCGTGTCGGTGGTCGTTTGGAGAAATCTGATCTGGCTGTAGGACAGAAGCATCCAATCATTTTACACCGAAGAGATTGTCTAATTAAGTTAATCTGTGAACAATTGCATGTGGATAATCTACATGTAGGTCCTACAGCCTTACTTGCAATTTTATCTCTACAGTTTCATGTCATCGGGGCTAAACTTCTAACTAAAAGTATCTCCCGGTCCTGCGTTCGTTGCAGAAAAGTCTATGCTCGAACTACCACTCAACTTATGGGTCAACTTCCTTCCAGCAGGGTCACTCCATCCTCTCCTTTCCATCATACTGGAGCTGATTTTGCTGGACCAATCATGGTCAAGAGGGGCTACACTCGATCTCGCATACTGGAAAAAACATACATTTGTGTTTTTGTATGTATGGCAACTAAGGCTGTACATCTGGAGATCGTCAGGGATCTTTCCGCTGAAGGTTTTTTAGCAGCTCTACGTTGTTTTATAGCTCGTCGTGGATGTCCTGAGACACTGGCCACTGACAATGGCACCAATTTCAAAGGTGCTCAGAAGGAGCTGAAAGACCTATATGACTTGCTTAAAGCTCCCAAGACTCAGGATGCTATGAATAGGTACTGCACCGCTCAAAATATCAAGTGGACGCATACACCAGCCAGATCTCCGCACTTCGGGGGTTTGTGGGAAGCTGCAATTAAGTCAATGAAACTCCTCCTCGCCAAGGTGGTAGGCTCTCATAATCTGTTCATTGATGAGCTGTACAGTGTCACTGTAGATATAGAGGCAGTTCTCAATAGTCGGCCACTTACTCCTCTCGACTCTACCCAAGATGATGGAATAGAAGTGCTCACTCCTGGGCACTTTTTAGTGGGTAAAGCACTCAAATCTGTCCCTGCTCCAGATCTTTCTGCTCGCAATTATAACAACTTGTCTAGATGGAACTTGCGTCAACGTTTGGTGTCGGACTTCTGGGAACGGTGGAGTAGAGACTACTTAATGCATTTAAACAGCTTAAAAAAATGCCATCAACCACAACGATCTATAGCTGTTGGTGACGTAGTACTGGTCAAGGATGCAGATCTTTTCGTTCGTTCTTGGCCTCTAGCCCGAGTCATTCAAACACATCCAGGAGATGATGGATTGGTCCGTGTTGTAACAGTCCGAACACAAAAGGGGACGTATAGGAGGGCCATACACAAGCTAGTCCCATTAATTGAGGAAGCATCTTTCCCCCCTGGAGGATGTTCGGACTCCAACCGTCCTCCACAATAATGTTAGCAAGTGTTTCAACGACCTGAACACGCACGCTCAGTATCTCTCGTACCTCAAGTCCGCCTTCATCGGAGATCGTCGATGTCTTTCGTTGTTTGACTCTATATATGTTTGATGCACTGTATTATTTCTTAGTTACCATTTTCACTGACTCCGTGTAACTCATCTTATCTTACTTGCTGTGTATATTTGTTCTATCTATAATAACAAGCTTATTTAACTTCATCCTTTGAGTTATCTAAGTCACCCAGCTACGACGTTCGGACACAAGTCCTCTTCTTGCTGGACAGTCCCGAACAGAATGAATGATTCAAAACTTTCAAACTACCGTGAAACAAAATTGCAGGGAGTGGGGAATAACTAGTGGTGTGCTTGAGCACAAATGGCGAGCGAGCCTCTTTATGATTGATTTTAACAACTACCACTCAAGCTACTAAAATAAAGTCGAGTTTTTTAATTACGTATGCGGTAAAGGGGATCCATAGTAACCGCTCCCTGCAACTGTTTGAATTGAAAGAAGCAACAAAATCAAATCACGTTATTTAAAGTTTTCTTTGTGATATAGTAGTTGTAACGCACAATACTTTCACACAACTGAACATACCTACGCAAGACTTACCTTCGTGGTTCGTCTAGTGGACAATGAATTTTCAAGTAAATGCTGTTGAGTAGGCTGTGACAAATAGCGACTAACTCGAATAGAAATGGAGCTCCCATAAGTTTTTGAGTTTTAACTGCACCCGCAAAATAATTCAAAGCGGTAAACAATTCAATTTCTAAGGTGATACGGGTAATGGTCACTAAACCGGAGGATTTTGTTTAGTGAAGTTTGGGACGGGGTCGAACGCGGAGCGAACACAAAATACGGAGGGTCAAAGTACAAAATGACATAATTACGTCCAAACATATAAACAAACATCCCCGATTTTCAATTGTGTTACCCCTGTAAGTGTCTCGCTCGCTCGCCAACTAATAAATACTCCCTTCTCTAGAAATTTGGACAAGTGGACTCTGAAATTCATCACTGATTATGTTAGACCAATAACTGATGAGCGATGTGTGTGTGTGTGTGTGTGTGTGTGTGTGTGTGTGTGCGAAGTATTAAAGGTTACCTCCACAAGTGATCATTCCTCCAGTGGTCAGAAGAATTGTTGCTGGGATTACGATGAATATAGTTTGCCAACTCCTCCATCAGTTGCCTGGACAGACATAAAGTCAAGGTGGTGGCGGCGGGGATCAATTGCAGCATGTAACCACCCCTTACCGGCCAAAATGCATAGTAGGCTCAGTTGCATATACTTTGCCGCTGAAATTGAGTTTCTAGTTATATATATACAAACAAACATATGCTCATTTTAACACTCCTTCCTATGCTTCATTACCTCAGTGAGATAGGGCAGTGTCAACATTGAAAAACAATTGGAGATGAGAAGAACGTCCACGGTGGAGAAATCGATCAGCCCAGTCTAAAGGTGACAAAAATGTTACTCAATATTTAGGAATAACATTATCTTGCAGTGTTTATTGCCATATAAAAAACAACAACTTCCACACTACATAGAATTTCTAGTGAATGCTTTGTCATCATCATCACCATCATCATCATCATCATCATCATGAGCACATGTCTTAGCTCACCCAGACAAATCCAGTGGTGCGTACTATTAACTGCTAAGTTACCTCCGGCAGCCTGACTAGTGGTGTAGAATCAACAAACAGGTGACCCACATTTTCTCGAAACTAAGTAAAAAATGTAATTCCAATCATTTAATCACAAAATAGGAAGCAAAGTGCAAAGCTTACCTGCTTAATCATTTCTTCAATTACGCCATCCTCAATCGGTGCTTGACCTTTTGGCTTCCATTGAGGTAGACCTAGAATTTTTGGGCTGCATAACCACCATCAAATACTAAAAAAGTGGTACACTGGCTCAGTGTACCTGTACACTAGAGGTAGAGGCAAGAAATTGAGGAGCACTGACAAGTCCAAGGAGCAGTCTAGCATAATGCTAATACCATCCATCTTCACCACCAGGCAAGGCTGCCAAGGACTGTTTCCAAGACTGAACTAAATCATCACAGTAATTGGTCCATTCAAACTTCTTTAAAAACAACTTTCTTACCACTTCCATTTTCATAAAGCCAACCAAATCAAACCTCTCGCAATATGGTAAGGTGTCGCGTTCGTCAGACCATAGTAGTATAACAGAATTTAACAGTGCCTTGTGTTTTGACGACACTTTACTTTAAGCAATTCCAAAGTACCTTTAGCTATTTGGTAAGGTACTCCATTCTCAAACCATAGTAGTATAACAGTATATTTGTACCTTGTGTTTGACGACACTTTACTTTTTAGACTTTCCAGTGGGCCCGCAGATCGTAAACAAGCAGCATCAAAACAACCGAGGGAGGACCTGGTTGAAATGGCTGCTAGAGCAGATCCTCCAGGCAGTGAAGGAAGAAGCACTTTAAAGAATCTTTCTGAAGTAGTGCTAAATTGGTCTGATTTTGTATTTTCCTTGGAAAAGCTACGACACAAGCCCTTTTGCAAGAGCACAAGTGAAAGGTCAGTGAATAGTGTGTGTAGCTAGCTAGTGTGGCAAGAAGTTACCTAAATGTAATTGCAGGTAAAGGGAGGAGGGTAGGCAAAGGAATATATGTAAGTTTGCTAGTTGAAAATACATGGAAAGGAGAGAAAGAGATAAAAAAAAGAAAAGGATTGAACAAGATAATAGTAGGTACAACTGGACAAGAAACAGATAATAAAAGAAAAGCGTCAAAAATACACGAGGGAAATTCAGAGAAGAGGAAAGAAAAAAAGAATAAGAGCCAAAGCTTAAAAAAGAGGATAGAGTAAGTGAGGCAGACAAATTATGAAATACCAAAGGAAGAAAATAAATGGAGAAAAGAAAAGTGAAATGAAGAAAATAAAGTGAGAGGATAGAAATAAGTAGAGGTAAAAAAAATAGTAAGGAAATAAGTGGAGAGAAAAAAGGTGGGAGGAAAAAAAGTGAGAGGAAAGAAAGAAAAGAAAAGAAGGGAAAAAATGGAGAAAAGAAAAAAAAAAAGGAGGAAAATAAAAAATGGAGAAAAATAAAAAATGCCAAAGCCCGGGATCGAACCAGGGACCTTTAGATCTTCAGTCTAACGCTCTCCCAACTGAGCTACTTTGGCAGCACACTGGACTGACGTTCAAAATTGGAATAGGTCCAAGGTTATTGGATCAGTGAAATTTACATAGCACTAGGTGCAGCATCACAAGATGGTCTAATTAAATGCACAATGCACAAAAATATATATTTTTTAAATGGTCAGAGTCAATTCATAAAATAGTCTAGAAATTTACTATGTATTCTAAAGCATGCTTCACAACAATTTATTCTAGAGATTGGTTTCGTATCAACCCACTGGAAATTATCTGTCTTGGAGCTAGGTCTTTAGCATCAAGTGAAGGTGCAAAGAAAGAGGTTGGTTTACTGGGTGGTCAAAAAAGTTGTTTAGAATATGGAATATATGGGATACATATTGAACCAAGCAGGATACAGGATGTGTGTGTGTGTGTGTGTGTGTGTGTGTGTGTGTGTGTGTGTGTGTGTGTGTGTGTGTGTGTGTGTGTGTGTGTGTGTGTGTGTGTGTGTGTGTGTGTGTGTGTGTGTGTGTGTGTGTGTGTAGCATGGTACAATGACACTAGTGATGCAGTCTCAACTGAATGAGATGAAGAGGAGGCCACGATATTGGATCAGACTTCTTGAAGTCCTTCTTCAAACTTGTGAGGCCAGGGATGTCCCCTGCTCTGTGGTTCAGGTAAGAGAAAGTAAATTATTTCCATGAAATATCTGAGGAAGGAGAAGATAGGAAGGACATCGGAGGGGGTGAAGGAGCTCTTACACTGTTTCAAAAAAGAACTTTTGTTGGATTATTATCAATTGAAAATTAAGCAACTAATAATATATTTTCCCCTACCATGGTTGTCATGTAACTTGAGCTCTATCTACTTGACTATGTTTCTTTATGTTCATGTTATGCAGATGTGTCTTAAAGAAGTCTTATCTATATGGAAGGTACTGGAGGCTCTGCCAGAGTAAGTTGATGTATTAATCTTAATTGTGTATGTGTTTGTGTGTGTGTGTGTGAGAGAGAGTGTGTGTGTGCGTGTGTATGTGTGTGTGTGTGTGTGTGTGCTTGTAATCATTTGGTGATTTGCTCTCTAGGTTCTACCCCAGTGTTTTTTCTTGGATGGTTACACAATGCAATATGCCGGCCATCTTGGAGCGAGTACTCAACAAGCAGCCCGTCTCTCTGGGTAGCTTGGCTAGGTGTGTATGTATGTATGTTTGTGTGCGTGCAAGTGTCCATTCTATGATAGGTGTGTCTTCACCTTTTATAAAGTGATGAGGCAGGGAAGTGGGTGTTGTTGGTCTTATGCCATTTTCCCTCATTTAAGTGATAGGTAACTATGGGCTACAACCCTTGGCCTTATTTATATAGTTGTTAATTAAAATTGATGTTCAACGTGACTTACCCATTCAATGACTGAAGAAGAGGAATGGTGCTGTTGGGTCCACTATGCTTTTGTAAGTAAACAAAAGTTCCGGCATTTACACGTACGTACACGTACGTAGGTCTGCTTTAAGACTAGCTGCTTTTCAAGGCCCACAACTCATTACTGAATGATCGACATGTTCATTAGTTGGTTATTTTATCAAGATACTTTACCAACTTACGTAATTAGTGAGCGGGCGGGAAAAAAAAGGGTTTGCATGTACCATATAAATGAGCAAAAATAAATAAATAAATGGCAGAATCTAGATTGTATAACCCCTGTAATCACTTGCCAATTACTTAATGCCATAACTAACTAATCAGTTGTAGTAGTAGTAGTAGTAGTAGTTGTTGTTGTTATTGTTGTTGTCTGCAGTGAGGTGGAGTTGTTGATGCAGAGTTTGAATGAAGTAACATCTTCCTCTTTAGTCTCTGCCTCTGGAATCGCCACTGGTTGGCAGCCATGGCTTGACCTCGTGGGTGAGAAGGAAGAACTGGCTCCAGGGGTGGCCCAATTGGTGAGGAGGATTGCATGTCTTTGATAGCATTTGAATTGATAGCAATGTGTCTTTAGATAAGGTTGATGGTTAAAGCTGAGTCAAGTAACAGAAACTTTGAAGATGTTTTCAGTCAGTGCAAGTAAGGAGGAACGAACTAGACAAGTGCACTCATATTATAGGGTTTTTGTTGGGTTTTGGGGTTTATACAGGGAGGGGTTAGTGGGAGGGGACAAAAGGGTCTTAATTTTTTTGAATTTAGAAACAAGCACAATGATTCATCTTTATTTACATCAACAACTGTGTAGCACTGATGTGCTCATTCTTATAACAGAATAATGTTATCCAGGATAGTATGCTAGTTGAAAGACATTATCACGGCACACCATCTTGTTGTTGTTGTTGTTTTAAGAATTTTACAAGTCCAAACGGTTAAGCAACCAAATACATCATAGAACAGTTTCATTCTGCAAACTTTTTAGAAAAAAATTGTATGTCATTATATCTAAATTGGTCTCCCAGAAATCCTCACATTTAGTGTTTTGGGAAAGCCTATAATGAAGTCATTTTTAAAAATGTCTTTCCACTTTGTTTAATAGCAAGAAAGAAGTTATGTCAGTAGTGAATTATTATTCTCACCATGGCAACCACTGCCCACTCGCAACACTACTGTATATAGTGCAGGTAAATTAACAGTGAAAATGTGGATGGTCTAATTAGTATTCATATCTACGCAACCTCGAATCTTATGACACTCTTACAGTATAGTATTAAATTATTCTTCTATATAAATAACTTTTTCTTATTTTACCTGCATCAGAAGAAAATGTGTCAAAATAGTTTGTTTGTTTGTTTGTTTATTTGTTTGTTGTTTGTTACAATGAGTTTAGCATGAGTAATACCCATGAGAGTGTTGTGTATCATAGCTGCACATCTATCTGTAGGATAGGAATGTGTCTACCCACACCATAGTCACTAGTGAGATGCATATTATTGTGTGTTGTATATCCAATAGCTGATTTTGATGAGATGGAGAAGTGAGTGGATCGTTGATGATAATGAAGATGATAGTGACGAAAATAACACCTTGCAACATCACCTGAACTCTCTCTTTGAAGCCATGATTAATGGTTTTCTATTGGTAAGTCATTCTTTCTGGAAACAGTCTATTCTTTGTGGAAATCTGAAAGTTGCATTCTATTGTTTCTATTATTAGTGGAAGTCACATGAGGAGAAGGCCTTGTCATGTGATCAAACTCCTCAATCACATGACATGAGAAAGTTGTTTACCTCCGAAGTTCCTGAGAAGTTGCTGAGTTTGATGTGGATTATTTTATCTCGCAATCCTCTGTCTACGTCCGTCCAGGAAACCATTGTGTTTCTGCGCGACGCGTTCCCTATACTAGTAGAATACTCTACAGAAGGTACTCTCAATGTTTAATCAAAGTGAAAATTTGAAAATTTTAGTTTTTAGAGAATTGTTTTATAAATAGCTACCCCAATCATGACACATTAGAACTGAGGCACATACCCCCCCCCCCTCCCCCCACCCACCCCCACCCCCCCCCCCCCCCACGGTTGTGTGTTAGTAGTAAAGTTCATTACATGAGCCGGTCTAATTGGAATCACCCATGTTTATTTGTTTGTTTGTTTTTTTACTCATATTATTATTTTATTCTTTGTCTAATTGCTTCAGGCTATCTAGCTTCTATCCCGGATTTGTTCCTCTGTGAGCTTCTGGAGTACTTCTCCTCTCTTGTGGAACATGGCACTCCTCCGATGGAAGCACTTCATGTGAACCTACCCAACTTGTTTGGCCAAGCCTTTGGTTTCCATAGCCACCAAGTCTCTTGCAGACTGTTGCAATATGGCTACCTTGCTGTCTGCTCACATCACAAGTGAGTGTATCAGGAGGGTCAGCTTTGACTTTCCAGAAGGAAAGTATTCAGACATACATACGTAAATGTCCTTGCTACTTTTAAAGTAGTTAGTGCATGGACTGATATAGTCAAGTTGAATATGTTTGTCTTTAATATTCATTTTTATTGCGTACTGAATCGGCCTATTGAGTTCCTTTACATAGAAAATTTATTGAATTGGAAAGTATCGTGTGCCCGCAATATTCCGCAGTAAAGGGGAAGTCCGGAGTTATTGCGTTGGGTTATTGCATCCCCCTAAGCTACATTTTTATACTTATTGCGTTTCCTGAGGGTCTGCTAATTCTATAATACCATTCTGTGCCAATTACATTAATTTGGTTAAATATAATAGCTTCATACAGACACCGCTTGCACTCTGCGAGAAGTCTGTCTAATTCTTTGGGTGAAATATTCTCAATTTTTTTGCTTTTCATTTATCCCTTTACACAAACAATAGCTATCACGTTCTCAAGTCGAGTAATGTTTTATTTTGAGTATTACAGTGTTTTTTTGCTCTTCTAAAAGCTTCCGTAATTTCTCATCGTCAAGACTAACTGATTGTTCACTCTCAATGCTACAAGATGGCGGTACTTCTTGCCTTTCACATTCCCTTTCTACTCCACCTTGAATATTAGAGAAAAGATTTTCAATGACTTCATCAGAATAAAAAAAATCAAAAGACTTCTTGGCAGTATCCATTACATTAGCCACTCGGTTTCTATGCCATTCGTGCATGGCCAGTACACAATAAGTTGATTAATCATTGGATACCGTGTGGCACTCGTATAAATGCTAGCCAACAGACTCGTGATATTCTGCGGTATTTAATGAATCTATACTGCCGAATATGTTTTCATTACCGTATAGATTTTTACCATCCAACATGTAACATACTATACATGCCATTGATCTTATGATGTATAATTGTTGAGTAAATGGTTTGTTGGAGGAATGTTGTTTCATAGTATCATTTACTACTTGGTGTGTAGGAAATCACTTCTTAGTGAAGGACTTGATTTTCTCTTCAAAGTATTTCGTCTCTTTCCTCCAGTAGATGAAGTAAGAGGTAGGAAGAGAGCAGAAAAGCTGAGGAAAGAAGCATTAGCTGCAGCTGAAACAATCCTGGGAGAACTTTTGTCTTCACTACCAGTCAGTGGCGAAGAAGAAGCTATTGAAAGTGAAAAAGGCTGTGGGAGAAGTGAGCAGAGAGATGTTGATTGTGCCATGACAGAGGATGAAGAAGACCCAGATTGTTTTGATGTCAGCGATGAGGAGAGAAGGACTGACAAGGCACAGAGGCAGCAGATTCTTCTCAACCTATTGGAGCTGGCGTGTGCAATGGTGAGACAGAAACTCAGCTATGATGTCCGCCGGTGGGATATGTCACTGTTGTTGTCATGACTGTGGGGTGTCATTACGTAACTGCTGTTTGTTGTGGTGTTTGTTTTTAGGTCAGAAATGGAGAGAATATTTCGTTTCTGTTTGCTAGCTGTCTGCCGAAACTTCTGGTTGTGAACACGAAGCAAGACAGCAGACCAGACAGGAGCAGTCACAAAATCACTAAGTAAGAACGAGAGTAGAGCTTCACTATAGGATGAAAATTCTTACCTTTTTTTTTTACAGTATAGTATGCCAGCAGCATTATGTAGTTTAGCATGTCATTATGTGTCATTAGAGAAACAGTTTTAACAGCCCACTTTTTGTTTTTTTTTTGTTTGTTTTTTTTTGTTCTGATTCCATTGTTTGATTAGCTCTGTTGTATGGTTAACACACTTTTGCTACTTACATCTTCCCAACTCTACTTGCTGCTTAGGTTTTTTGGTGAGGCTCCTCCGGTCAGCAGGAAAGGCATACCTTGGGAAGTGGATTTGAAAGAGGTAATTTCGCCTCATGAGGTGAAATTTGGTTCAATTGAACTTGTCCTTGTGTAAAAACAGTAACCACTCATTGTGTGTGTGTGTGTGTGTGTGTGTGTGTGTGTGTGTGTGTGTGTGTGTGTGTGTGTGTGTGTGTGTGTGTGTGTGTGTATGCGTGCAGTTAGCCATTCAGTTGCTGGAACTCAGTGTTCTATGTTTAGAAAACACCACGGTGTCCCCTTTCCAACTCTGTGGGATTGTCCTTCCAAAGCTAGTGAGTGACACTTCCTATTACGGTGTGAGATGGGTTGGCATCACAACATTACACATGACTGCAGCATCAGGTTAATTGTGCTGACCATTCTCTGACGAAGAAAAATAATAAGAACAACATACGCTTTTATTGTGTTTCCAAGTGACTGCTCAACTTGCTTTGTCTGTCACTCATTTAATTTTTATTAGAAATCTTTGCTCTCAATACTTTGCACAATCCTATTACACTAGCCACACCCTCAACCACACCTATAGTTGATTTGTACAGTATCTTTCACTGAGTCAAAGAGAGAATCTTGAGATGGTAGCAGTGCATTGAATAAACTTTGCTTGTTCGTTCATCAAGCAGGTTCAGTGCTCACTTAACTTGGACTCAAAAAGTTTATCTAATTCACGTGTGTATTTACTAAGAAGTTGTCATTTATGTTTTCTCTCTCACTTGTCAGGTGACCAACTTGGATATGATGGAGTTATCTGACTCTGACAAGTTCTCTCTGACCTTGTCTGTACTGGCCATCACCAAGGACACCATCAAAGAAGGACACAGCGTAGAGCACCTCACCAACTATGGGATTGATCTTATATCCATGCTCCTCCCTCCATCTGCCTCAAGCGTTGACCTGAAGTACGCATGTGTGTAATATAATATATGCAAGTATGTATGTGTGTGTTTGTGTATGTGCACATGTGTTGTTGTTGTTGTTTTTGCTAGGTTATTTGTTTCCCAAATGTCCAGCCATTTTGTTTCTCCTAATCAAGGATCTCTTCTCTTTTTGATCAAGGTATACCTTATTATTATAGCTAGTATGTTTAGTTGTTATTTTTATTTTTGATGTCTTTGCTGTTGTTTTTTTGTTTTTTTGTTGTTGTTTTATTTAGAGTGCATGCAATTTTATGCTGACATCGTTCAAAGATGAAGGCAATGAAGTCAGGCAGCTGTTTTATAGTCTCCTCTTCAAAGGAAAGAGAGATGTATGTTGAATTGGCCTCCCTCAGCAGGACATAATGAATCACTCGTCCTGGTTGGTAAGTAGTGGTTGTGTTTTGTTCCCAGGAGATTCGCGGCCTGTACCGGATCTGCAAGGACAGTTTTTGTGAGGGTCAATACAGCAGCCTGAGACATCACCTCTATCACTACTCCACTGGCAAACTGAGCCACAGACAGTTCATTGCCCTCTGTGAGGTAAGGTGGTGGGTGTGGTGAGGGCGTGTCGGAATCATGACGACATGAATTTCTGTCTGATATCAAAGACAACACTCCAAAGATAACGTACTGCAATGCAACTTGGTTTTGCATCGCTGTTTGTTGTTGTTGTTGTTGTTGTTGTTGTAGCTGATGTTGAGTGCTATGGACGTGACAGGCACTAGCAAGTCAGCCATGAGGGAGGTGGTGTCCAATGTAGAGGAGGAAGATGAGGCAGTCGTGGAGGAGAAGAAGAGAGTAGAGGCTCTGGTATTGGACAAACTTACCTCACCTTGTATGAGTGAGCTTGAAGCTGCTCTCAGTGAAGGCAGGTGTGTGTGTATGTGTGCGCGCGTGCATGCATGCATGTATGTATGTATGTATGTATGTATTCCACTGAAAGTTTTCATCTATTACACAATATCAATTTAGATTTAAGCGAGATGTTTGGGAAAGCGTGGCTTCACAGTTATCACGTGTTACTCTGTTCAGGTATGTTGATAATTTGGAACTTGCCTGACTTCATTATATGTATGTTGGTGCATGAGCATTAATTATTGTGAGGTAAGGTGGTGGGTGTGATGTTGTGATGTTGTGATGTTGTTATATATATATAATATATATAATATATATAATATATATAATACTTATAGCACGAGTCAGAGTACAATATGGGAAAATATTTTACGAGCACGCAAAATATTTTCACGAGCCAAAGGCGAGTGAAAATGTGGCGTGAGAGTAAAATATCATTCCCATATTGTACGACGAGTGTGATAAGTGATTTATTGCTGCCTTGATATTTTTTCTCAACCGGTTACAATACAATTTTCATTGATTTTACTCGCTACGCGCATGCGTAGTGTACCGTACAATATAAACCGTACAATATGGGAGAATACAGAACGCTCGCGTGATGCGGAAATATTCAAGTAAAAATATCAAAGCTGCAATATGTAGCGCGCGTAGCAAGTAAAATCAATGAAAATTGTATTGTAACCGGTTGAGAAAAATTTCAAAGAAGCAATAAATCACTTATCACACTCGTCGTACAATATGGGAATGATATTTTACTCTCACGCCACATTTTCACTCGCCTTCGGCTCGTGAAAATATTTTGCGTGCTCGTAAAATATTTTCCCATATTGTACTCTGACTCGTGCTATAAGTATTATATATATAATATATATATATATACATAATATTTTAATATATATAATATTTTAAGCAATTACTAGCAGCTGCTAATAAATACAAACTGCATATGTTAAGATGTTGGGATGATTATCTCTTTAAAGATGTGTAGGGACATTCATTCAATGCTATTTACTTTTGTGTTTAGGACTCTATTTCTGGAAGACTTCCATCTATATTATCAGTGCTCCAACACTGAGCTACTGGGCATATTTCAAAGGTAAAGGGTAGTCATTTTCAAATACTCTAAATCCCATAAAGCCTATGGGTAATAGGCATCCTAAGAATTTGGCAGGAAATGTGGCAGATAGCTTCTTCCCTTACACACCATCTTTCTAATTTTTGGGTCCTCTTTCCAAGCTAAACCCTACTCAACAAACAGGAATTGATTGAAGGTTATTATTTAATTTGGTGGATACGCATTCCAACTTTGCCGAGTCTTCTTTAAAACAATGACAAATAAACTAAGCAAATAATAATATGCAAACTCTTTTCTCCAAGGCATAGTTAGGGATTTTTATCAATGAAAATTCAATGAAAATTCCTGGAGATATCTTTGCTGCCCTGAAGAAGAAATACACCATTTGCCTTGCTTAATTGTCATCATTTCACTGGAAAAGACAAATGGTTGAGTTGGTATTTAACTACGCTATTGCATTCTCTCTCAGTAAATTTCCTGGTGAGGTTCAAAGTAATGAAGAGATCATGCATCTTCTGTCAGTGTCTACCACCAGGATAGAGCACATGCAGGTAAGGCTGGCGGCTTGGATGGAGGAGGAGGGAAATAGATGGTCAATTTAGTCTTGTAAGATGTAGATTTTTTTAAGGTTAGCGAGACAGTAGTCAAAAGTTATTTCCTAAGTTACTTCCAAACTAATGTATTCTATTGCTTTATACATATTTCTTGTGTGGGTTGCTAGGGGAAATGGCACGCTTGGTTTAAGGTTATTATTTTGTTCTTCTTCAGATACCACGATACAGTTCTCTAAAGAAGACGTTGACCAATATTCTCAAGTACTTCCTGACGTGTGACGTGAGCTCCTGCCAAGCCACTCCCCCGCAAAGCGCAGATTCTCATCCTGGTACATCTGGTGCTGGTTCGCCAATTTCAAAGTCTTCTGAAGCAACAACTGTCAGGGATGGATCAAACTTGCAGGAAGAAGGTGGAAGAGGTACTCCTGACTTAGCTGGTCTTCTTGACACAAGAAAGAAGCTTCTTCAGCAATATTTGGACCAGTTACCAAGGAATAGAGAAGACAAGGAGCAGCTCTTATCTTCTGGCTATAGTTCATTGCTGTGGGAGAAGGTGTGATGTATTTTTATATTTTCATCAATAGCTAATGATTTCACCTCCACCCACTTCTCCTTTTCAGTAATTGTTATACAAAAAAGCTGTCTTCTAAGTCAGCAATAATTGAGTGTTTAATTTGATATGTCACTTCATGTCATTGGGATTTGTTTGCAGGGAGTGAGTGTGGTGGTGAAGACAGATGGCTCTCTGAGTTTGGAGGAGAACCTGAGGCAGAACTTGCTGGCCTGCTTCACTGAATTTGCCGACATCCTTAAGCAGATGGGTGTCACTCATGTGAGCATCACATGACTCAAGTGTATTAATTAACTGCTTTGAACTTATATGCATTAATTGTTAGGTTTCTGTGGATGGGGAAATGGTCAAGGTTGTGAACTTGTTCACTGAAGATCTATCCCTTACCAGTTTGAAAGTACGTTTATAAAAGGCAATGCAATGTTGTGGAATCTTCAGTGTTGTGTCGTATGATAGGGTCGTAGAGCCCTGGCTGTGAGGATGATTGACCAGTGTAGGGGCGGGGCTATGCAGGGACACTTTTACGAAAGGAAAGCTGCACTTTTGAGCAAGGAAGATCAGATAGAAGCTGAGTTTGAAACCATGGTAAGTGTCAGCTAGAGAAGGGTTAGACAAGTGGGTATGAATGAACTTACGGACAGGAGAAAGACAGGTGTAGCAGTAAGGAAGAAGATAAACTGATAGAAAAGCTAGTTGAACTCCTATATCCTGTAGGCTAGAGCAGCTATTAAGCCGAAGACATTCACTGTGAGGTTGAACACCAACTTTTTTGACTGTGCGAGGTAAGAGCCTTACACAGACTTAGGAATATATGCACCGAATTCACTATCTTTTTAGATGTTGTGGGCCAAAGATCATTGGTTGCTATGTCCCCAATGGAGAGCACTGTGAGAGACCATTAGAGGTAAGTATGTGTGTGTGTGTGTGTGTGTGTGTGTGTGTGTGTGTGTGTGTGGTATGCAATGTGTATCCCAATCAATATTTTAGGAGGTTGAAAGACAGAATCAGCTTACACGTAAAAAATGGGAGCACAGTGACTATTAGTACACTACCTGCCACACTAATGCCATTAGCATTTCGTGTTTACAGTGTCCTTTTTTTCTTGCTCCAATCAGTTCAGTTCAGTTCTTCTACATCTCTAGCTTGTAGCAAGCTTATCTATCCTGCTTCTTTGATTCTATGATTGCTAGAGAATTGGGTAAAATGTTGGTACTTTTTATGAAGCATTCACATTTGAAGTAGACAAATATAAAAGTGTAAATTAGAAAGTAGAGAGGAGAAAAATATTGAGTCCAACCTGGGAATTCCCCTAAGTACTTTATATCGATAGATATTGCACCAATCTGTGTGATTCAGTCACGGCTGAAATAATAGCAGGTTTTCTTAGTTTAAATTAAAACTTGGGTTAAGTTTTAATTTGGCCATTAAAACTGAGAAATGCATAATTTGTGTGATGTTTGTAATGTCCCCTCAACTTATTTAAATATTGGAAATGCTGAGTCAGCGTATTGTATTGATTGTGTGTGGTCTCTTGTCATTTGTGACCACAACTCGTGGATTATTCAACTGAATCCTGCTTTGTTTTGTTTTTTGTGGGTGGTGTCTCAGATCGGCATGAGAACAGACAGCGCCATAGCGTCCGTCTATGATGAAGACGGCAAAGAAATAGAAAACTCAGAACTGCTGTTCATGGAAGAAGGTGTGTCTAAAATACAACTATGTTTCATTAATTTACAATAGCTTACCATGAAGGTGCATCTTATTAGTTTATAAGTTCAAATTATCAATGTCATATGTACTTTAAAGTGGTAATGCTAATTTTTAGCTAATAGCAACTTACAATAATCATTGTAGGAGTGTTCTTCTTCAAGGCATATACCAATGGCCACCCTTACGACACTTCCCAAGTGTGGCTGGAGTTTTTTTCTCTGCTACTAGACCAGGGACAGTTGGGATCCAGTCTAGTGCCTGCTCTCATTATTCCTAGGGGCTACCCCAATCAGAGGACATGGGAGGCCCTGAGGCGCGTGCGGTCCACCGAGATGACAGGCAGCCTACTCTCTTGTAGGTTGGACTTCTCTCCCGAGTGGAGGACTTATTATGACTACAGGTTAGGAGGTACCATGGCAACACAGCCGAGGGCCATTCCTAGATCATAGGTAGTTAGATTATTGGTACTTCTATTATTCCACTTGATTAATTAGCTTTTAGATTTTATTCACTGCTAATTTTCTGCTTTTCACTCTTTTTTTCAACGCTTTTCTTTGAAAAATAAATTCTTATTGTTGTTTTTATTGTTGTTGTTGTTTTATGGTCTGCTGTTCCTGTGTCCAGACCTGATCGAGTTAGGATAGGTACAGATATGATCTTGCATTCCGGGTTTAAACTTCACTCGGACCAGTCGAGGCCAGCGCTGCAGCGACAAGTGTCCCGGTTCACAAAGGTTAGAATTATGGCAGTTATGCTGTTGCCATTCAACTACTCCTTTTGTATACTCTTTACAAATTCCAGGACTTGGCTGGCGTGATATTTGAAGAAGTTTTTCAAGATTTGCTTTCTGATGAATGGCTCAAGCAGTTTAGGTGAGTCAGTTAAAAAACAATCACTATATAATTTACTATTATACAATTTAGGTATGTACATGTAAATTAAAATAAAGCCTGAGAGTGAGTACTGAACCTGTATTCCACAAACCTGACTGAAATCAACATACAATATAGAATAAAACAATATCATGGCTTGGTATTTTAAATTATGAATCAGTCATTGCTAGTTGGACGTAATTTTTTGGTACTTAAAAATTAAAATTTAACTTCTGGCGTAATCTTTGAGTAAGCAACGAATCGTAACGATTGGAATGCCACTGGTATTCGTGTGATGTGAAGGTTTTTAGGTAAGGTGATCTCTCAGTACATCAGTTCGTGTATCAGTGAAGGGAGTGGAGATGTGGAGGTGCTTATGCACGGCTTTGACTACGATAGATGGAAGAAGACTTACACCAGGACCAAGCAGGTGTGTGTCCATTAACATTTATTAGTATGGAGACTTCCTTTGACACATTAAACACATCATCGCAATAACAGGATGTTCAGATTGTACATTTTATGTGTGATTTTTCCAGTGAACAATATCACTTTCCAGCAGCATATTAATCTATTATTTCAATAACTGCACCTGTATCTGTTGAGTCTCTTCTATTTCCCTCTTTTCTCTTTCAGCCTCCTCGCATTCCTGACGTGCTGGCTGTGCGTGACAATTCTTCAGTCATACCATCGAAAGAGAGCGTTTGCCGTCACCTGGCTAGTTTCCTGGACACCGGCGTTGTTGAGTGGTGCCAGCGTGCAGACCTGATCCAGATGTGTAGCAACAGTTACAAGCAGCTGCTGGAGCTCAAGGTGCTATGCTGGCATAAACAACATACAATAGTGAAGATGTGTTTATATGACAACAATTGAATGCATTCTACATGTTGTGTTATTTAGTGCTTTTTAGAAAAAGCAGAAGGAGGCTTCCAGCATCCGGGTCAGTTGAAACAGGTAAGGCAAAACTAGTGATATCTCTATTGACTTATCATTTTGCCACCATTTCCCAACTTATGGCAGTTGAAGAGTGTGTTGTATGGAGCAGTTAAGCTCGTGCCCATCCTGTCACTTCCAGAGTCTCTACAGGAAGAAATCATGCACTGGATATTCCACAATGAGGACAGGTTGGAACATCCATATGCTGTCTTTCGCGATATTTCTGTTTAATCTATACTTTTTTTCAGGGTGTGGCGCTACCGTGGAGGTAGGAGTGGTCACGAGACGCTGCAGCAGTACATGAACTTTCTGGGTCAATCGCCGTCAGTGGGTGGAGGAGAAAGTGAAGGAGTTAGCAATAGTCACACTAATGTGGCCACACCTTACCCAGGAGTGGCTCTGTTTTTCTTGCCAGAATTAGCGCAGGAGTCCGCACATTTAGACTATACCAAACTGCAGGTCGATATAAATATAATGAAGAATGTATTAGTTGCAATTCTGTGATTTATTATTTTCATGAAGGTGAGGCAAATGATATCGTATGCAACTGGAGAAACTCTAACTGGCAGTGACGAGGATGAGGAAGAGGATGAAGAGAGACCTTCAGTGTCAGGACGCAAGAAGAAGCTGGCTGGATTATCTTACTACGAGATAGTGACGGCTTGGGTTCACCCTCGCTTTAGGGGGATGAACTTCAGCTGGGTCATGTACTCCACTGTGTTTGAGCAAGGTGGTTAAAGTTGTGTGTGTGTGTGTGCATATGTGCATGTATGTGAGGTTTGGTGGGTGTGTATTGTTGTGTCTTTGATGCAAATCGATGCTTTAGACTTTACATTGCTGACAAGAATCTCTACTTCAAAGTCAAGTTAAAAAATGTGCAAACACACACACAAATGTACACAAATTCCATTACAGCACCTGCCCGTCTCGTCATGTTTGATGTCCTGCAAGGTAGTGTGGAAAGGATCATCGCCAGCAACAGCTTCCTCACTCTTCTGGAGAGACTGGGTTTATCGAAGATGATAGTCCACAGTAGACACGAGTCCTACACGGTCACTACTCAGGTGAGTCACACAGAAAGTTTCAGTAATTGGTGGAAGAAGTTTCACTCGCTTATATTGCATTCTAAAGGCCATAACTACTTATCATGTCTTCTAATAGCACACGCACATGCATGCACACACACACACACACACACACAACATCAGGCAGCTTAGGTTGGCGCAACTCTAGCCATACAAACCCAACAATTGCATATCCAGGCTTGACACAAACCAAGACTAATCAAGTAGTGATATTCCTCCATCTTAGCAGTTCTGTGTACTTATTTATAGTAAAGCAAAAACACACCATTCCAATAGAAAAAGCATTCAATCAAGTATCATAAAAAGTATTGCTGGTTAGCTTCAGTGGGGTATCAAAATAAAATAAGCAGTAGAAGACTTTCGTTTTGTTATTTTTATCAAATCATGAAATAACAGCTGATAGATGCTAGTGAGTTTCACAAATAATAATAATAATAATAATAATAATAATGTGTTATATAACATTTCGTAAGACGTAAATGTTTTTTGTTTTTTTGTTTTAAATGGTGCATAAAATTGTTGACCTATATCACATGACAAAGGTTACATTTTCTTAGTCACATGTCAATGGTTACAAATATGTGAGTGCACATCAATTAGCTGATGCAAGCTGGACTAGTTGTACAGCTTAGCGATGCTGATTTGCAGTTAATGTAGACATTGCTTCACATGTATCACCACTGAGCATGTCAGAGCAGTACCAAGAGGGAATAGCAGAGCTGGAGAATTTAGTGCCAATGGCAGACTATGTATCAATGATAGTTAATGCGCCACACCCATCTCCAAAGCTGTCTAGCGGCACAATAAAGGATTAGGAAAGGTTAAACTTGCCGCAGGGCAATCAATCCTCACAATATAGACTAGACAATTGGACTACGACTTTTATTTTCAAATTAAGCAACTGCTCTATTTGCTGGAATTTTTGTTTGTCATTTGCTACACTTGCTGACTTGATGCTCTTGTGAACTGCATAATTTCCTCAAGAAATCAATTTGTTTGCATACTTCTCTGAATGGAGATCCATGCCTAGGAAACAAAATGAAACTATATGCTCAGTGGCTCGAGCGAATTACCTCCTCTCTCGGCCACATGAAAGCTTCCACCTTCATTGTTGTTGTTTGTAGTCCTCCATTGATGGGCAGTCGCCATACACTCGCTTATCCACTGGCCACTTGGCAACATGCAGCAGACATGGCATGGAGGGATGACATCATGGCTACACAACTGCCCCTCTTGCACACGAGGCTCGTTGAAGTCACCATGCGGTTTATCACTATGCGTTTCCCATTGACACTAATGTTACGAGTTGTTTGGTTTGGTTTTCAGTTTTTGGAGCATGCCAAAACTATTAAAAGAGATACAAGTCATGGAGTTGTTAGTCACCATTGCCTCCAGCCATTCTGTCTGACAGTATTGCCCACCCACCCACCCACTGTCATACGATATTTTTATCTGTGAACTGATGCAAGCATGCACTAGAGCCAAGCCCAATCTGTGCCTACGCAGCCTGAATAGAGAGAGAGAGGGGGGGAAGGGAGAGGAGGGGGCAGGGAGAGAGGAAGCTAGAGGCTGCCAAGTATCTACAGGTTTGACATGCTGTGATGTTTTAGCAAATATTTTTCCTGTACTTGAAAACACGTCACTTTCCTTGTGGCTTTTCATCTCCTGCATGTGAGGTGTCACAGTGACACAGCAGCTGCTTTTATTTTCATCTGCGCCTATGTGTGGCTGGATTGTGTGAGTTGTCGTAGACGTCACAGAAGAGTCCAGTTTAGTGGAGTGTCTAAGTACGTATGTAGGATAAGTGGGAAACTAGTGTCTCTGAGTGAGTCGTGTTTAAGCAGACATTAACACTCTCTTCTTTCCTAGCCGGTACACACGCACACACACACACACACATCACACACACAAAGCATAATTTCTGTCGTTGCTAACTTTCATCTTACTTAAGAATGTTGCACACTTCTTCTTATTTGAAATATTTAAATGTTGCCTAGTGATACCTAATTTCTACAAAAATATTTCGCAATTTGATTGAAAAGAGAACACACGATACATCATTTTTCCTGAATACCAAAAATTTTTTTTTGCATAATTCACTAGCAAGTGTGTGTATGTGTGTGATTTCTCAGGTTGGAGAGCAGGAGAAGTTCGAGCGAGTACTGGTGTACATGCGTCCGCTACGATTGGCTCTGAAATTACACAGAACGGTGAAACTGGCCAAGGAAAACCCCAAAACTACCGCTGCCATTGTCATGGCAACCTTTGGTATACCTGCAGCTGTGGGAGTAGCCTTTGGACTATACAGACTGTAATTCATTGAATATCGCGGCTGGCCGATTACTCTGTTAAAACACAATTTATTTATTTACAGTTACAAAGTTATATACAAACAAAATATTTTTAAAATCATTATTACGTTGTTTTTTTTACTCCCTAATGCTATTTTTTGTACTTTGATCATTAAAATGACTCTTTAATAGCTTTATTTTAATCCATATTCCTGACATTTCTATAATGTGTGTGAATCCATTCCAAATAATTAAAATATATATATATATATATTAGAGAAATATATTCAATTGAGCACACATCATTTGAGGTTCTTTACAGTCAGACTTGCTGCTTCAATTTTGTCTACTGTGGTCATTGTGATGTCGTCATCTTTGAACTTAGATACAAACTTGTGCAGAGTGGGTTCAGTGAGCAGAACTTTGACCTGCAGTCTCGCTTGATTGCATGTGCTAGCGTGGGTGACTTCTACCAAGCATGCATCAGAACCATGTAACCAACTAAAATAAAGAGAGAGAGAGAGGGGGGGAGGGAGGGGGGATCTGTCAAGACAAGGAAAAAAGAAACTTGCAGTGAGAATTAAGTGAGTTGTAACAACTGGATCAGCTATCGGTAGTAGTGACTTACTTAATGAAATGAGAGATTGGACTGACTTTTAGTTAACAACCCTTTCCTTTATTAAGCTCAATGGGTCAGACATATCATCACTAGCACCAGCATAACATACATACTCTAAATGCGGTCCATCACAGGGCAACTGGATATCCCACAGCTGCTGACCAGTCGCTCTCAGAACTTGTTCCTGGATCTTCGTTCTCAGATGATCTATGCAAAGACCTTGTGTGGCAGACACCAAAATGTCTTCCTCCTCCCACTCACTCTCTTTCTCTCTAACACACACACACACACACACACACAAACGAAAGCAGACACTTTAAACAGTAGATACTAATGATGAATGGTAATAAACACTGACAGTCATAACTTCTCCTTTGTGCACCCTTTAAAACCAGTCACAAAAGTAGGAAGGGGAAAAAAAAAAAAGGAAAAAAAGAAAGAAAGTAGATACCAGTAGTGCAAGGTCTTTTGAACTCACTGCCTGGTTGCGACAACACTTTGATGGTTCTTACAGTTCTTACAGTGCCCATCTCTTTGACCTTACCCGAAGTAATAATACCAGATTAAGTAAGGACTCCAAACACATCGGAATGCCAGACCTTGTCACTTCCAATGTCCCACAACACGCCAATTACAAAGAGGCCTATCCCCAGTCTTTTCATACCAATACATGTAATTCTCAAAAATATCTCAACAAATCATGTCATCCCACCATTTTCCCACTGTACCTCATTGGCAACACGTGTTAGCTATTCAGTTGGTCGATCATATTACTACCACGCAGCCACACCAACAGACCCTCACATTTTATCAATCTTGTTGATGACATTAATAACATGGTCTAGGAGCTCCGGTTTGGCGTCCAGTTCACTGAGAACAATTTTGACATTCTCCCTCTGAGCATACACCAGCGGGTGACTTCCATCTATGACATGCAATAGCACATCCTACAATATACCATTAAATAAGAAATGAACCTATGTATGTTGAGTCAAAATATTAATGCTAAGCTCTGAAATTATGGAAGGTGGGAGGATAAAAGAAAACCGGTATATTGGCAACCTATAGACAACTTCTCAGTAACCACAGTAAAAAATAAAAAATAAATAAAAACCATAAAAAAAGTATATAAGGTCAGAGACGGAGATATAATGAGTGAGTTAAGCCATCTTAAAAAGTTTTTATTTTATCACTTCATCACACTTTCTGCCTATTCTCTTTTGAGCGTTATAAAAATCACCTTACAGCATTCATAGAGTCTTCCAATGTGGCAGAGAAGGACTCCACCAGCTCCACCGGCAAATCTGCTATGAACCCAATGGTGTCCACAAAAAGAACTGGGAGACCACAAGGAAGCTTGCCCGCATGGTGGGTGGAGTCTAAGGTGGCAAATAGCATGTCCTTGGGTACCATGGAGCTATCCTGGGACAAGGTTTTAATTAGAGTGGTCTTGCCAGCATTGGTGTAACCAGCCACTGCTACAATTGGCATGCTTGTCCGCTTGGCTCGGCTCTTGCGCAGATGGCGCTTCCTGCTGCGAATTTCCTTAAGTTCCTCCTCCAGCTGCTTCACCCGACGATTAATGAGTGATTTTTTCCCCTCATACAATGAACTTCCTTCTTCTCCCCTTCCCCTCTGGGAGTTGTCTTCTGACAATCGCAAGCGCTGGTATGGAAGTGCAGCCAATGCTACCTGCAATTTTGCTTCCCTTGTCTGGGCACGCTCTTTGAATATCTGTAAAACTATCCCAAATCTATCAAACACTTCCTTCTGGAAAATGTTTCTAAACGTATGATATTGAAGAGGAGTCAGTTTAGGAACATTAATGAAGACGCCACTGATGTTATCTCCAAGATTGCGGACATCACACTTTAATTCTTTTATTTTTCCAGAGCCGAAGAAGTGCTCGCTGTCAACATTGCGGACATTATCAATGCGCTGGTGACACACCTCCCATCCAGTGATGGCCTCAGCTAGTGCAGTAGCTTCTTCCAACTTGTCCTCTGGTTTCACAAATGGTTTAGGCATAGGTCCAAACTTATAGCATGGTTGTATAATCAGTAACTTGTGTGGTTCATTCGACATTTCCAAGTTTATATTATTTCTGCTGTAAAATCTGAGTGGATAGAACAAAGGTGAATTGGGTCTGTCAGTCAAGTTTAAAACTGCCCTATTATTTTTGAACTGCAGTGATGAAAAAAACTTTAGTACCTGGTTTAACCCGACTGTCTTGTCGGAAAGCCGTACATAACTACTACGAAGTACCCTATAGTTCATGCTGAAATTAGAAGCTGAAGCTAATACAAAAGCAGAAGGTCACATCTCAATTGGTACGTATCGTCAGAAAGCCATGCGTACTTAAATTTTGCGCGTAAAAGTAGCTGTTCAATTTGACATTTTGAACTTACGTATTTCATCTTCTTCAACACTTCGTGCAATGGAAAACGAACAAACGGTTTTTTGAAGACAAGCCTAAGGTCAACTTCTTTCAGTAAGCACATTCCAAGCTTTTTTTAAACTTTAGCTACCTAAAGCGTATCCTTCTCTCCCAGTTAGGGCTTTCAACAGTATATCAATTTCAAGTGTATCACCATAGAAGTAGTTGTTTCTTCAAGAATGTCATCAGATCGTGTACTTGCAAAGTATCAGTAACACATTACCCATTAACAAGATCCACTCAGTGGTCATGTGTTATTTCCGTGGATAGAAGCTTTAAGAAGAATGAAGCTATAGAGGTTGTATGATACTACTACACTGCAAGCCGCATACTAGGAACAAGCTAACTTGTGGCTTCTATAGTGCAGAGGAATGTGCATCATGAAAGGTTATTTTGAAATATTCTTGTCCTTTGATGTGGGCAAGTTAGCACCACATGCTTATCACCGTGTAAACCAATAATGGGATGGATATGCTATAGCTTTCTAAAGGAACTTAGGGTGAGTCTCCTACTTGGAATTTTATCTAATGCAATTATTAGCACAACAATTTACTGTCGTTTAGTTAATTACTTGCTACAATAGATCAAACATTTACTACAGCGGCAGTAGTTTGAAATAAACTTGTGTGTACACACACGTGTGTAATCTTATTATTTATATATACACTCCACCCACAAAACTAACTTATGTTTTTAAACTAATATACATGTATTTGGTGTTAATTGTACTATAGTATTTGTTCAGCTAAAAATGACTGAATTCATTAAAAAAAAAAAGTGTAAATCCAAACAGACACATCTGTTTGAAAGGTATAAGAGGTGTTGCAGTACTTATGAATAAGAAGAGCAATTCACTCAGACGGGTTGAGAAGTAGAATTTCTTCAACTAGAGCTTACTAATCGCTCCTCTAGATCATGTCAAGTTTCAGTGCCACTGAAAGTGTATGTGCACGAGAACATGTGCATCTAATTAGAACATCTGTATATCCAATGCAATTGGATGTTTCTTTAGAAGTATGCTGATGGTGTCCTTTGAAGGTTGTAATAGAGCTGTCTTTTAAGATCTGTTTGTGTGCAGCATATTTTGTTGTAATACAAGAATTAAACAATCCGACGTAAACACACGCTCCAGTAAAAAAAACGTTGCATTCAAAAAGTTTATGTGTGTGTCTGCATGTAATGTAAGCTGTGCTGGATTGGTTGCTGAAGTGTTTATGTATTTGTGTGTAGCTTCCACGGTGTCGTCTGTCAATTAGCGCCAATTATATAACGTGTATGTAATTTGCTCTCTCAATATTTTGCCTTATAGTATTCATACCATATGGTTGCTATGGAAATGTTCTACTTGTTTATCCTTTATTAAATTGTTTTTAACGTTTAAAAAAGAATACTATGCTTGGTGCGTTCAACTAATGTCAAGTACTTTCTTGGTATAACTATTGCCGTAGAAATGCGAAAATAATACACACATGTCTGGCTTATGTACTGTGTAATAATTATATATATGAGTCCAGAACATGGAAATTTTATTCTGTAAACCTTTTACTAATGCGTTTTTAGTATATTATTATTATTATTATTATTATTATTATTATTATTATTATTATTTTGGAGGGAGGAGTAAGAAAAAGGAAATGTTATTTGTCAGAGTCGCTCAAGCTGCCATAAACGAATGCTTGCACAACTACATCTAGTACAAAGTGCACTTATCTGCACCCTACACAACTGAGACTACAGCATCAAAAAGCTTGTACATACAATGAGTCATACCAAAACTCAGCCCATTTAGTAAATACCAAACCATATGAAAGTGTGTCACTCATTCACTTGCTCTTCAATGAGGCTGTGGTTTGGCTGAGTTGAGACGAGTGACCTAGTTCCACATAGAGATGTTATTCGTAGTTTTACTTTCATTTATAAAGCCAATCTCAGCATTCCTGAAGTATTGGCTATTTGTATGAATTCTGAAAACTATTAAATGTTCACCAAATTAGGTGTAGTCAACATGGAATAAATTTTACTAGGAAGCACGAAAGATGGAGACAAGAGGATTAGTTTCTTTTTTTAGTTTCCATAGTGAGATTATCCTACTGTTTAGCAGCTTATTTGTTCTTTTTGACGGCACTTTGAAGTATTCCCAGAAGGCAAAGTGTAAAAGAGTTTTATAATTCGAATCTCTAGTTGTTGTTGTTGTTTTTTTTGTTGTTGTTGTTTTTTTTATTAGTGTTGCAGCATGTTGAAGTCAAACTGTATTCTCCTTTAATAGTATACTAAGTCAAATTGCACTCGTCATAACGGTGCTGAAGAGAAGTCTTTCAATGACTGTCATAGTCGTGCGTTGTTAAGCAGTTGAAAAAGTAAGAAAAAGTTCACACGTGTTCAAGTTTACCTTAAACGAATTGTCAACAAACTTTTTCAATTTTATAACGTATGAAAAGTCCTAAGAAGTCATTTGGGGGGAAGTATATTTAGTAGCATGTATGATCAGACAGGGCTTAGAAAAAAATCCTGTATGAAGGCCTGTCAGAGGTCTACCATGCGGTCAACTAGTGAGTGGTGAGTCGTGTGGTAATGAAATCAGAGGAGTGTGCTGGCTATCGTAGGGCGGACATCCATATGTCATGACTTTTGAAAGCACCCCGTAGGGACACTTGCTGACAGAATTATTTCCACGTCACATCAGACAATCACCAAAAGGAAATTTACGCACCATTTTCTTTTTTCATTAGTCTTACAGCTGCAAAAAATGGTTTTATGTCATGCTCTTCTTACATGTTGCAACAGCAATCCATGTGTCATTCGAATCATTCATCCCAGTTTGTCCAGTATGTGGCACGCAATGCTGACCACAATGTCAGAACCCGTGATGGAAATTATACTTCCCATGGCATGGGAATGATTGCTATTGTAACTCCTGGAACCAAGAATACCAACCAAATTCTCAGAGTGAACACTACATCCAAGGATACTGCTGCTGTGGGAAGAGTTCTAGTCTACTATCGCAAGGAAGAAAAGTGGGTATGACTGCTGTGATCTTTGAAAAAAAGTACACAATTTCAAAGCTGAAGAACCTTCAGCTATCTTGATATCTTCAGAATGATTTCTACTTCCAGGTACAGGAATGGAAAGGAAGTAGCCTATTTGATAGATTCTGATTAAAAATATTTGTATTCTATTTGTTTCTCCATTTTAGCACACTTTGAGGTGAAATTTTTATGCATCAAGCATTCACATGCCTTCAGGCAAGCCTCGGAGCACATTGCTCAAGTACGTTTGATCCCATCATTCAAAGAAATTTGTGAAAGACTACTAACATTCAAGTTGTCATTCCCGCAAACAAAATAGCTGACATAATTACAAATTCTAAACTTTGAGCTCCAACAAGCATCAGATTGCCACTCTAAACTTGCAAATGTTACCTGTTTAGAGGTCGTAGGAGTTGCCCGAAGCGTGATCCACAAGCTGTTCTGCAAACCTTTAAAACTAAATTCCTCAATTCCTAGTCATTATTTCTGTTTGTCTATGTTGATATATAGTGAGCAAAACCAAGTGAGACACAGTCAGGAGTATAAATTTGAGAAATTGTGATGTGTGCATGCGTGTGTGAGTGTGTGTGTGTATGTGTGTGTGTATTAATAGTGCAGGCAAATAGAGGGGGGGAAACAAAAACTAGATAAACAAACTTTTTTTCTGACCTGCCACTATGTGGTGCCTTTTTTAGTGCTGCTTAATGTTGTTATTGTTGTTGTTGTTGTTTTACAAGGATACAGATTGTAACTTGTTTAGAATGTGGTAAAAGAACAGAAAATTAAGGAGAGGAGAAAAGAAAAAGGTTGAAGTTTTTGTTATTTTTTTACCCAGTAAGTCCGATCAGTCTTTTTTTCCCCCCTCTCCATTGTATACCTCAGATATTCAGTTTGTGTTGTAAATTTCAGGCGTGAGAAACTCACTGATGATCGCAAGCCTATTAGTCTATATTTTAGTCAATTATCGTCCATATAATCCTATTCATAAATTCCAGTTTGGAATATAGTAAAATCACAACTAACCATTGTAATTAATTGATAGCTTCCTTGTTGTTTTCATGAGCAGAATGTAGTTTCACTTAAATTTACATTCTGCGGGTTGCTCAAACTTGATAATACCCGATATATTGAAGACTACCGGTCTTTCTTTCGTGGAGGAGGGCTAATCACTACTAGAATACCGAGACATTCTCTGTTGTAACTTTTGTGATTATAGTGTGGTACATACACTTTAAATTTATTTATAATATAAATATGTGACAGGCTCTGGGTAAAGGTACAACATAGTGTAGGTCAAACTATACTCTCTGATTTGGTAATATTTTTCCCAAAATTATTTCAAATCCTGTCACACACATACATGTGTGCTACAAAACAAGCAGCGAATTGGACTTTTCTTATAGTTTGCTCTTCTATAAAGTAACTTTATGTTGTTTTTTGTTTTTGTTTTTTAATATTTGGTTAAAAAAAGTAATAGGCAATATTTATTTTTGAAAATTAAAATTTTTACTTCACCTTCATTTTAATTGTGTAATTTAAAAGTATGAGACAGCTCGGTGTGGGTGGGTTAATTTTGTTAGTAAATATACCATAATGCCTGAAGCAGAAAGGAGAGGTTATGCATATTCCAGGAAAGTACTGGATTCCACGTGTGAATTGTTATGGTCAACTGCAGATATAATGTCTGTGGGAATTAATTAACAGATCCAAAATATGATGGCTGGTTGTCTAATTTCATCTCGCTATCATCCTGGATTTGTATTGACTTGCGTTTATGATATCAACATTTCTGTGGTCAGCTTCAAAGCTCTGGCAAGCGCGTGTAACCCATTCAAAATACCGTGCATACTAAATCACTGAATTCCTTGGCATTGTTATTGCTGTGAAAGGCAAGGGAGGAAGATTCTGCATGGAGTAGGAGTAGGGAGGGTGTGCAATGGCTGGACAGACCCTCGATGCCAATTTATACATGTAGATGTGATATGATTAGCTATTGTTGTCTTCTTGTGGCTTCTACTTTGTAGTTCTCTGGAGGCATCCCAGGAATGGGGTGTAACTGGGGAATTGCCGAGTTGAGTGTTAATTAAGACTGACTGTCTGTGTGCCATTTCTTCTTATAATTCACTTTTTAATAACATTTTATTACAGCATGATTCATGTACATACAGCATTGCAGTTGAGGACGGAAGAAAGTGATGAAATATTGGGACTGAATTCAAATAAATAATGAAAAACATGAAATAAAACAAATATATTGATCTGATTTTTTCGAATATAGAATATGTGCTTAAATTTAAAAAAATAAAAATGAAGAAATAAAAATATTATCCTCAGCACAAAACTATGAGAGTTGGATAGAGCACAGAAGTGTTGATACCTTGATAGAAAACACTGGGATGCTACAGTTTATCGTCTGTAAGTGATGAGCTATCTGACGAATTAGACGTGTTAGACGTGCACGTTGAACTGCCGGACATTCTCCCTGGAGAATCTGCTGCACTGGGGTTGATCAGGGGTATCATGGATGACCCTCGCTTGGACTTGGAGGTGTGGCTTTCAAGGGCCCTTGGGCACTTCTCTCCATCGAAGTCATGGTTGACTGTGTAAGATCCGGTGCGATAGCGTCTCCAATTCAGGTACACCCCCAGCCCAATCAAAACTGAAAATGTTGCAATAATAATAAAAAGGACATAATGACAGCCAATTATTTACATTATTTCATAAACTAGAGGAAGGGAACAGGAATGTAGCAATGTATGCACTGTGAATGGTTGCATCCATTGCGGACACGAGTACACGGACTAACTACCCACACCACCACATATCTCTGGAGTCTTTTTAAATTCATGTGAAATAGTTGCAGTACATAGTGTGTGGGTGTTTTAGCTCGCTTTCTATGGCTTGCAGCCAAGGTGCCAGATTCAGTACCTTATATTGCTACCTCTAATGTCCACCTGTTGAGGAGACGTGACTAACCGTTAGTAATGAGTCCAGTACATTATGCAGCATATATCAATTTTTATCTCGGCTACTCTGCCCCAGATTGTTTATATATCATTTTCTATCCTTCCTGTGCATTGCAGGCAAGTACAGTCATGGTAACACTTACCTTGAAGAGACATATCTGAACCACATGAAAGCTTAGTCCACTAAGTTTGTATATTCATTGGTTCTAACATTTCACATTTTCATTCCTTTTTTTTGTTGTTTACCTCAAAAGCAGGCAATGCAAGGGTATGTTGGTATTTAAATCTACAAGACTAAACTACATATTTAAATTATTACAGTTGCTGGGAGAGAAGTTGGCACTCTCTAACCACTAATGGAATGCTTCCTCTCAACAAATTCCTTTGAAGCTTACAAATGGCCCAAGTTGTCTGTTTCTCCAAACAAGCCAACAAGGGTAGCTTACGATAATGTAATATTGAATGCTATATAGTCTACAGTAATACTAGAGGGCACTTACAGACTATTATTGTGATCAGGCCAGTCCCACCAGAGGCTATGACGATGATCATCATTTGAGAAACAATCGGCTTGAGTTCCTGTAATAGAGATAATATTGTTTGTAAAAGAAAAGCCCATAATGTTTTTTTAAGCTAAAAACTTTTACTTGGATACCACAAATTTACCTTTGGTTTTAAAATCTCTTCATTGGATGGTGTTTGAAATACAACAGCTGTCATGTTATTATATTTGGTGGTAGTTGTGTAGAGGATTGTGGGCTGTACAGTTGGAGAAGACGTGCCAGTGCTTCGGGTGGGGCTTGGCTGGTCTACAGGACATAACAATGTAACAGAGACTAGTTAGCCTTTAGAACTACAGTTATCAACAAGAACTATCATATAATGTGCAAGACAACTTGCAGCGCTTGTAAGACTAGAGAAAAACAAATAGGGCATCTGGTAACTAAGGAAGCTTCTTCGTGGGTAGATGTATTGTAAAGAGGCCCCTTTGATTCTGTGGAATTCAAATTCTCTTTGGTAATTACGTTTTAAAGACTACATAGGTTGTCTGCATTTCAAGCTTCAGGATACATGGTTTCTTAAAATATGATTCAAGATGAATAACAGCTCAGTTGTGAGAATGCTCGTGTTCACGTACATCATTAAGTGCCCTATTCGGTGAAGAATGCATACCTGATGGTAAGGGAATAAGGCTAGTGAATTCATACTAGATGTTCAAAATAAGTCCCAGCCCTGTCTCAACTTATCTATTAGTGATTCTTACCGATTAATCTGCAGCTGCGCTCATCTGATTCCAGCTTGAATCCCTCTCTGCAAAAGCATTGGTAACTTCCGTTGAAGTTTCTACATTCCTGCTCACAATTCCCTCTAGTGATTTCCTCACATTCATTCACATCTAATGAATAAGCAATTAAAACAACAGCAAAATTCAACATAGAATCCCAATTATACAGTGTGATTGATGAAAGCAAGTCACATGACCTACCCACGCAAGATATTTGATCAGCTCCCGGTGTGTAGCCAGGGTGGCACCTGCAGCTGAACGTGCCGGGCTCATTGTCGCAGATTTGGCTGCACGGTCTAGTGGAGCATTCGTTGACATCTGTGCATGTTCTGCTGTCTCCGTTCAGAGTGTAGCCATCTCTGCAAGAACAAGTATAGCTTCCCACAGTGTTGTTGCACAAGTGAGCACAGGCGCCATTGGACACTTCACACTCGTCTATATCTGTAAGAACAATGTTTTAAGTATTTGAAATTTCATTTATTCAGTGCCACTGCTACGCTATTTGCTTTGTTGTTGTTGTTTTTTCCCCCTCATTTTCTCCCAACTTTGAACTAAATTTCCAGTTTTCCTTACCACTGCAAGTTGTCCTGTCTGCATTGAGAGTGTAGCCTGAGTTACATTCGCAGCTGAAGCTGCCATGGTTGTTAATGCAAGAGTGCTGGCACACCTGTTCCAGGGAGCACTCATTGATGTCTCCACAAGTCCTGCCATCTCCCTTTAAGAAGAACCCTGCTCTACATGAGCAGGAAAAACTCCCATTCTTGTTCATGCAGTCTTGAGTGCAGCCAGCATTCCCATTCAGACATTCGTCAATATCTGCAGTTGAATGTGAATTAAGATCAAATGCACATATCACAGAAACTAATGCACATGCACTAACAAGACTATGCCAAAAATATACTATATAAAATGCTTTAAACCCTCCCCAGATTGATTGAAGTTAATTTGAACTATATTAAAGCTTTTCAGTCTCGAATTATCCCAGTTAAAGCAGCCGCATATTAATATGTTATAGCTGACATACGTACCCAAACAAGAAATCTGGTCGCTGGCAATCCTGTACCCACTGTGGCAGCCACATCGGTATGACCCCCCTTGGTTGTCGCAGGTCTGTGAGCAAGGAGAAGAGAGACACTCGTTGACATCTTGGCACATCCTCCCGTCACCACTCAGCTCATAACCATCATTGCAGGAACAGACAAAGCTTCCGTTCGTGTTCTGGCAGTTTTGAGAGCAAGCTCCATCACGAGAACACTCGTTGATATCTGAAAATATTACCAAATTTGACAGTTAAAGCGCTGCACATTTGATATGTGCTGATGGAGAACAAACTCTTACCAGTGCAAGTGATGCCATTGCTGTCAAGAGTGTACCCATCAAAGCAGCTGCAGCTGAACCTCCCAAATAAATTCTGGCACACCTGTCCGCAAGGAGATGGATCACCGCACTCGTTGATGTCTGCGCAGGATTTATGGTCATCTTGGAGGTAAAGCCCTTCTTGGCATGCACACTGGAATCCTCCTACCAAGTTCTCACAGATGCCTTTGCATCCGTGGCTAGGTGAAGCACATTCATCGATATCTACACACACAACAAGTATGCCATTCTAAATGCAGCCATGTCCGACAACTCGTGTCTTGCCTGAGGGGATTCTTACCTGAGCAGGTGCCGTTCTCTTGTAGTGTGAAACCCTGTCTACAAGAACAGAAGTAGGAGCCTCTGGTGTTGTTGCAGAACTGGCTACATCCTCCGTTTGCCGACAAACACTCATTTATGTCTGCAATAAGAATAAAATAAAAAGGTTCTAAATATACTGGAAAGGATTTATTATTAAAACTACGCTTGTTTATTTATTGAGTGGATTAGAAGAATAACAGGAACTCAGCATCTCCCAATATTAATTTGGAGAATGAACAAAGAAAGCGAACTTGATATGAATAAATTCATGAGCAATACCATAGTCTGTTAATAACAAGTGCTATTAACTAGTTGTTGTACAGTTTAAAAAAAGAGAAAGACAACCCAATTTTGTTTTGGGCTTAATTGAAATGCTACATGTGTTATTTATTTATTTATTTATTATTATTATTGTTGTTGTTGTTGTTATAATTGTCATTATTACTATTAGTAATTATTTGTCATTATTACTACATATTATTAATTATTTACCATTGCAAGATCTCCTGTCTGCGGTACTCAAAGTGTATCCAGCGTCGCAGGTGCAATGATAAGTTCCCGGAAAGTTTTCACAATTATGTTCGCAACGTCCAGCTACCAAGCACTCATTGATATCGATGCAAGATGTTGAGTTGGCTCCTCCTAAGAGATATCCACCCACACACGAGCAATGAAAGCTGCCTAAAGCGTTGATGCAGTCCTGCTCGCAACCACCATTATTATGCAAGCACTCATTCACATCTAATGTTTTACGAACAATTCAGGAATAATGAATGTCTTCTTTGTTAAAATTGTTATTACACTAACCAGTGCAGGACGTTCCATCTCCACTTAGACTATAACCTTGGCTGCACTCGCATTTGAAACTTCCAGGGAGATTTATACAGGACTGGCTACATGGAGACGACAAGCACTCATTGATGTCCCGACAAGTGGCATTGTCATGCTGGAGCGTGTAGCCAGATCTACAGGAGCATGCATATCCTCCGGGGTGGTTGCTACAGATTTGCTCACACCCGCCATTTGACGTTAAGCATTCATCAACATCTAAAGGAAGTGAGGTCACCACAGTAACATTTAATTATACATTCTTTAGTAGCAATTGATATATTGGATAATTACCATTGCAAGATGCTCTGTCTGCGGCAAGCTGGTAACCAGCTCCACAGCTGCATTCGTAGCTACCCGGGTGGTTTGAACAAAACTGCTGGCAGGGAGCAGAAAGACACTCATTAATGTCTGCACAGCCTCGTTCATCTTCTTCAAGAATATAGCCTGACCTGCAAGAGCAGGTATAGCTTCCAACTTGATTGGTACAGTTGTGGGCACAGTCAGAAGCCCCTTCACACTCATCTATATCTGCAGGAAAACAAAATAGAAAGACATATCACTATTCCGTTCCCAGAGTGATAAAATTCCATTTATTAGGTTACCTTGACACTGGTTGCTGGTGGTTTCCAAAATGTATCCCACCTTGCATGAGCAGGAATGTGTACCATTCATGTTGTTACAGATTTGGTGGCATCCGCCATTGGAGACCAAACACTCATCTATGTCTGTAGAAAGGAAATTATGTAGTAGCTAATGAGATAGGAATTGTTTTGGGAATTACAAAAGACTAACCATGGCACGATCTTTGGTCAGTTTCATCAAGAAGGTATCCATCAGCACATTCGCAGTAGTAACTTCCGTTGGTATTTACGCACGAGTGTTGACACCTCACACCAGTCATGCACTCGTTGATATCGGAGCAAATTTTGCCTCCAGGTGCTAAACTGTAGCCAGCATTGCAAGAGCAGTGATAGCTTCCCATGGTATTATTGCAGAGATGCATGCATCCGCCATTGCCAGAGGCACATTCATCAACATCTACCAGACACAGAAATATAAAATGAGTGTGAATACATTGTTATGTAAAATGATATCCAATCATGAGCTATCATATGTCAGCTAGAGTGTTTGAGCTGAAACAATAGAAATGCTTCGTTTGGGGTTCCAGAAATATTCTCTGAAACCATATGCAGTATGAGAACGTTTATATTTCACTAGTCACAGCATGGGGAGCTCACCATTACAAGTCCTGCCGTCGGAGCTGAGGGTGTAGCCATCCTCACAGCCGCACTTAAATGTTCCAACGAGGTTCGTGCATGTTTGGTGACAAGGCAAACTTAAGCATTCGTTTACATCATCGCAGCCAAAACCATTTGTTTCCAGTTGATAGCCAGGCAGACAAGAGCATTCAAAGCTACCGGCAGTGTTACTGCAGTTATGCTCACAATGATTGCTCACAAGACACTCATTTACATCTGCCAAAAAAATGGTAGACAAAAATATTAGTCATGATATTAATGGCTGAATTAAAGCTATAATGTGTACCTATACAGAGGCTGCCATCAGAATCTAGGACATAACCAGGTGAGCATTTACAGTGAAATCTTCCAGGTTCATTAACACAGATCTGGTGGCACGGGCTTGACTGGCATTCATCAATATCTAAGCAACTCTTGTTGTTAAGGCCAAGGTAATACCCATTTTGACAGGAGCACTGAAAACTTCCCACAAGATTTGTGCAGTTGCTGTCACACCCACCATTGGCTTCTAAACATTCGTCAATATCTGTGTACAATGAACAAAATACAGTGAAACCCAATTATTTCCATATCTGCAGTGAGCTAATGTTGCTAGTGTTTGCTTCTAACCTTGACAGGAATATTTGTCTGCACTTAGAGAAAATCCTACTCGGCACTGGCACATAAAAGTGCCTGGAAGATTCACACATGCATGGCTGCACTGTGCAACAGATTGGCATTCATCGATATCATTACAGGTTCGCCCATCACTGGCCAAAGTATAACCATCCATACAAGAGCAACTAAAGTTTCCTTCTGAATTGTTGCAGTGTTGGCTGCATCCTCCATTGGACAACAGACACTCGTTCACATCTAAATTAACATAAAATGTAAGTTCAATTTTTCCCCACCCTCAATGCTAACAAAGCTGACCATTGCAGGAGTGGCCATCAGCTGCAAGAATATATCCATCGTAGCACCCACAACTAAAGCTTCCTAACTCCTCCACGCAAATATGACTGCAGGGTGATATGGCTTCTGAGCATTCCAAGATATCTACAAGGAACAAATGTAGTGTGACATGATGAGCGATGTAGCAGCCAAGCTAAACTAGTTTACCATCGCATGTTTTGTTGTCCGATCCCAGGGTGTATCCTTCCAAGCAGGAACATGTAAAACTTCCCTCAGTATTGCTGCAATGCTGGGAGCATCCTCCATTATTGGTTTCACACTCGTTGACATCTATTTCGATAATAAAGCAAGGTTAACAAATAATAGTATATTTGTTGTGCTGTTTGTTGTTGTTGTTACCTGTACAAGTCGTGTTATCGGAATTTAATGTGTATCCATGTCTGCAGGAACAGGTGAATCCTCCAGGAGTGTTTTGACAGTTGTGTTGACATGGGTCAGAGGAACATTCATCAAAATCTGTATTTAAAAAATGAAAACAATTTTGCTAACTATATTCGTGAGTAAGTTTTATGAATGGCTAACCTTCACATCCTCTATCGTCTGATGCAAGTTGGAAGCCATCTTCACATGAGCATACAAAACTTCCCGGCATATTTGTACATTGTTGCTGACAACCACCATTACCAGTCAAGCATTCATTTATATCTTTATACAAAACAATAACAACAACAACACCACAATTATGTGGTAAAATTATAAGCGAGTCAAAAAAATCATGCTTAAAATGTATTACACCGTTTAATTTTACCTGAGCAGGATATCTTGTCTGCCTGCAGTAAGTATCCAGTATCGCAGCTGCAGTTGAAACTGCCTTCAGTATTGATACAAACTTGAGTACAATTATTGTGGCTCTCATCGATGCATTCATCAATATCTAGGAAGGAACATAACGGCTGTCATTATACAGAACTATTGCTATTCGTGTCTTGCATTTGATCCAACATGCCTACTCATATCTACCACAGCTAATTTGATCATTCAAGATAAAGGACATGTCGTGAACTAATTGTTAACATGAATGTAGGATTCCTGCTACTTGGAGGGAGGAGGACTTTTTTTTTTTACAATATATGACTTTATTTTGTGGTAAATGAAACATGTACCACTTTCGAGAAGTTTTGGAAATTTGCCATGTCTTCTTAAGAAATAAGCTTCGGTGTGGGAAAAGAATGTAGATATAATATGAAATTGCATAATTGTAAATTATGTCATCTTTATCGGTTTATAGATGCAAACATTTTAGGTGGAAATTCCCTTGTATTTTTCCACATTTGTATACATTGTATTTGGGTATTAGGAAGTACCTATATCACATAGAGTTCCATTCCAGCCTTGAAAGCAGGCACAGATCCCAGGAGGAACACAGATTCCATTGACACAAGAAGAGCAGTTGCTGGTAGAGTTAGTGGCAATGACTGAAATAAAACACATTGCATAAACTCGCAGGGAAACAAGAAAAGGACACACTCCATATATATAATACATACATATATATACATAATATCTCTATAAAGTATGTGTATATATAATATATACCAAAAATGTGTGTATGTGTATATATATATATATATATATAAATTCATTATGAGTCACTCATAAATAAGCTCCAGTTCAAAAATCAGTACACGGTGAGGTGGGTTAGAGGTATTATGAATTTGTATACTTAAATATGACATTTGTTGGAGTTAAGTTGTTCAATGTTTGTTGCACATGCATGGAGTCTAGACAATCACATACTTGAGGTTCCCTACATCTTAATGTTAGTCCAGTAATTAGCTCATTTGCAGGTGCTCTTTATCACAATATTTACCCATTTGGCCAACACTTGGTTTAAATATAGACAAACTATATTCAAGCCAATTCTGTATCCAAGTGCAGACTGCCACGCCTCAAGGCATATTTACATGTGAAACAGAAACTATAAATTCCTTCGTACATTTTTGTTCAATACTTCCAATTATTGGAAAATTGCCAGCAGAAACAGTACAATTAAATAGTTGAATACCTCCCTTAAGGTTACACTGGATGTTGGATAATTACTTACTGTCTGGTTGTCTACTTGGGTGTATAACTTCAATTCCATTAATTTGCTTCAATATTGTGTTACTGACTTGAGTTACAGTGGATCCTGTAGATCTGTCCAGTCTCGATATGAAATTGGACCGTCCAACAGCAGTCCAATACAGATAACTCTCAAAGATACTTATTCCGCGAGATAAGAGAGGTTGAAGTTGAACAACAAGGACGTTAGAAGTTGACTCTCCAACTATCCGCACAGATTCTAGTTTGTTGAAGCAGTTATCTACCCAGTAAACTGACTGTGTCACAAAATCCAGCGTGATGGATCGTATACAATTCCTGCGTCCATTTGTGTCCACTACTGCTCTACCACGGCCATCAACGCCTATCCTTTCAATTTTACCACTAGCACTATCGCTCCAGAACAGCCATCTATATTAAACATTATTTCATTAAGTTAAAATTGGCTTATTTTTCAATCCTTTACTGTTATGGCTACTGATTGCTTTTATATATCTTACCCGTAGTTAGGATATGGGTAGACTACAATACCGGTGGGATTAGCTCCTGTGTTGACGACCACTCGTGTTGCTTTAGTCACCAAATCGTACTCTATAATAGGCCCAGCACTATCAGCCACATAGAGTTTGTCGTTGATCCAGTCTACAGCCAGGTCAGCTGTGTTCACACAGCAGTGCATAATAATATTGTTAATTTAAACTTATAAACTACTCACAAGGATCAGTCATTCCAGTCATGATCATAGAGCGATCAGAACCATTTGAAAGGCGTGCCTGCCAGACTTCACCAGTAAAAAACAATATTGAATTTGTCCAGAAGACAAGGTCCTTTCTGTGGCGGTTTATATTATAATAAACATGATTTTTTATACATAATACTTAATTCAGACTTACTTGAAGTGATAGTCTATTCCTGATATACTGGGAAAGGTATTTCTCAGGTCAATGAAGAGCTCAGACTCTTGAGGAAATGGTTCCTTGATACTAATTTTTCCTATTCCAGTATCATCAAGACAGTAGATTGCATATGGCTCTCTAAAACATTGAGGTAACAGTATACCGATATAAAACTGTTTTAGCTAAAAGCGGCGATATGAACTATCTGAGCATTGTTGGAATCACTTACACATCTTTTGCGCTGAAGACTGTCACAGTAAAGCTGATCACGTAAATTGTTAGGGCGAAGAAGAGCTTAACGCTAAGACAATCCATATCCGAGCGAACAGCCGTCTAGTTGTAGATCGAAATAAAAGAAGAGTCGACCCTTTATACTGGACGTATCTACAGCGCCCGTAGCGCGCATAAGCAGGAAAACATGTATTCCGGCTCCGCCGCTGTTAGATGGAATTTGTTGCCAACGTTACGAGGTTATCTAAGTACTAGCTCGCTGTCGTAGTGTTTGTAGGAATGAAAATTGCATAGCTATTGCAGGTCAACCAACGCATGGCAGTAAATGCAGTTAGTAGATAGCCTCGTGGTGATGATGATATCTATGTCTCTCCTGAATTAGTGGGGTTCACAATGTTAAAAAATAAAAATCGTTGGGATTTGACTAAAGATAGCAAAATTGGATATTTTTGGAAATCTTGCACAAGGAATCTGAAAATTCATGATTATTTCTGCACAAACTCCATCATTTGCATTCCAAATGGGTCTTCTCGAAACCACCATGCAATTGTTGCTAAGCTTGGACAGTTACCTCCTTTAGATCATGAACAATGGTGATTAACAATCATCTATGTTAGGTATACAGCATAGTTGATGACTATCAGACACTCAAAGTGTCATAACTCAAAACACGAAATAACACTGCTTATGGTATTTGAAGAGGAGTATGAAGAATGTAAATTTACTGTCTACAATACCTGATCACATAGGATTTTACAGATTTGAAGAGGAGTAGCTAGAGTTCGTATCACTGATGTTAGTACATGTAATTATTACCTATCAACAGAACAGGTAAAGATTGTTGTGAAGAACATTTGGGTTGGGGGGGGGGGGGGGGATTAAAACTTTAATGCGAACTTTGACCAAAAAAGCCCATTATTCTGCCAGAGGTATAAACAGTCTTCTAAACTGATTCAGCGAGTGTAATTGGACTGGAGACAGATGCAACTTGGATAATTTGTATACATCTAACAGTAATTGTATAATTTGATGATATAGCTTTGTTTTAAGATGTAAACAAGCATTTAGTGATAGGAAGCCATATAAGTGCAAGCACAAATGTAATCATGGATTTTCAGATTCCCTTATACCTAAAACTTTCAAAAATATCCAAATCTTCACAAAATTCCGGCAATGATCCTGACTATATAATATGCGACCACATAATAACACCCCAAATATAATAATAAATACAGCAACAGAAATAACAAGAAAACTGTAAAATCATGATGTAACATCAAAATGAATAAGATAAAAAAAAATTTAATTAGTTAATTGTATATACATTCTTTAACAAAAAGTGATTCATAGTGATAATTGCATAATATCAGCTATAGGTTAAAACTATAATGCAACAATAATAATTATCATTATTATTAGTAGTAGTAGTAGTATGAAATGATGGTGGTGGTGGTGATGACAAACTAACAATGATAGCAATATTATCATTAATATTAGCATCATCATCACTATTGATGTAACAATAAGTTTGAACAGAGCAGTACTTGTATATTTCACTCTGTATTACAATTGTAAGTGCTGATCATCTGCCAATCTTATTTTTTTAAACCACTAAAATCTTAATGTAAGTTTTAGAAAGACTCACAGTAGTAACTATTTAAAATGTAGTTGTTGTTTTTTTTAAGTTAGTGCTAATGGCGCTCTGTCATTCTTGGATTCAAATCAAGCAAATACACTCCTTGACTCCCCTGTTTGGGCACTCCCCTCTACCAGGCACCCATTATAATACTGCATTATAGGTGGGTAAGGTTCAGCTGGTCCGTCAAGTATACTGTGTGTGTGTGTACCTGAGAGTTATAGAATCAACTTACAGCTGCTGGTTTTAGTAAAGGGTACACAGTAAATTTACAGCAGCTGGATTATCTTCCCAGCTCTGCTGTTCACCCCAATAAAAAATGTCTATGTCTACTAAGCAAAGCAATAGCATGCTGTCCTTAGATACAATTAGCTATTCCTCAAAGTATGTATAATTGTAATTATAAATAAGTTTATTACATTTCCTATATTAAAATACAAGTGCAAATATAATTGTTCTCAGATACGATATTTCTGAGTTACAGGCAGTGCCAGGTCCCTAGCTGCCCTTATTAGGGGAGTTTGAGTGTATAGTCCTTTTTCAGTGAGTAATTTTTTAACTTTCTACTCTAATGTATTGGAGTGTGTGTATATATTATATAATAACATGTCCAATCTAGTGTATGATTCACATTCTGTTCAAGCAACTCCAAAATCCATTTGACTTCATTGCATTTATGAAGTGTTGTATGAAATGCTTAGAATTGAAATAGAATTTTTATCTGATAAAAAATTGAATGCTATCCTTTACCAGTTTGAGTCTAGCACAGATTCTTGTTAAAACCAAATTTTATTTTAGCACAAAAATACATACACATTATTATTTGCAAAACAGAGATGTTAATAAGCATGAAAAAGTTTAATTTAAAAATAGACTTTATTTGCTTCTGAAATATGTCCTTTCTCTTTCTTTGCACTGGCTGTATTAGCAGGAAGGATTTGGTCGGTCACGGGTCCATGTTATTCCCTTAAAGCTAATTTGGGAGGTTTGATCCCCTCCTTCACAGCTGTTGTGCCACTTTAAAAAGGTTCTTTTGTTGGATCCTTTGTTGTAGGGATGGCAGTGTATGTTGTATGTTCCACTGTGATACTGCTTCCACAGCAAGAATAGGAGCAATGAACAGAAGAAGAAAGCAACTATTAAGCGGAAAAAAAGAAAAGAAAAAAGAATCAAACAAAAACACATTATAATAATGATATTACATTCAACTTGTTTTTACAAGTTCAAAGTATTTGATAAGTTTAGTGTCAGGTAATATTTCACATCAACAATTCTCTAGCATTCTGATGAAATACCATAATTGGTGAGCATGGAAAGTGAAACGACGCTTAGGTGTGCAAAATTGAGCCAAGTGTCAATATAAATATACATATACATGTAATAGTATAAACCAATATTGAGGCTTGCATGCAATTGACAAATTATGAGACACGAGGGCGAAGCTAGAGTGGCAAGAGTTTGTGAATCATAATGTTTATAACATTTATAGCCTGTGAACATCCACAGCAGATTTTTTATTGAGTAACCCTTTTCAAGGATTGAAGTGAGCCGAAAAAGTAAGGTTTCTGATGATACAGCTAGTATTGACATTAATAATTGCGTAAAAAACAATGATTTGATTTTTAAGACTCGGGACATAACTGCACTATCATTTACAACAGCAACAAAACTCAAGTACAACAACAACAACAAAAAAAAGGAATTCTATTAAAATACTGTATTAGCTCAGAATTAGCTGAGTGCCAGAAAAGGACTATAAAAAATGACTGGACATTTGCTCTCTATAAACCCAACCAAAGTACGAGAGAACCATATCAGGACAACACCTGACTGTCTCAAATGTGCTATCGAATGACAAAAAATGACTTTTCAAGAGGCATTGAACAATAGAATATACAATGCAACAGCATTCCATTGTAATATATTCAACACTCAGTCCCTATATATATACCATATTTGCACTTTTATTATCTACAGCAAAAAAAATGAAAACAAAAACAACAACACAAATGCAGCACAAGAATAAAAGAGGACTCCTGTTACTATATTAACTCGGTATTCACTAATATTAACTCAATATTATTAGCAACTATTAACACCTTTATATTAAGATTTGGTACCTATTGTTCATAGTCTATTACAGTCTACTGATAACAATTATCTCTATAGCTCTCCCGTTACTTTTAATGATTGCTATAAACGATATCAACATTTCCCCCTCCAAATACATTTGCATAGCTTGTAGATTCATAGAGCAAGTTGTCCAAACAATTAGGCATGAATGAATAATGGCATACATGTATAAACATCTGTATATAGAAGAACCCCCAATTCCCAATTATTTATGCTGACTGTAGCCTTGCTCACTGATCAATAAATTGACTTAATTAACAAAAATGTAAGCTTACTTAAGACTACAACAGCAGCAGAAAGACTTATAAAAATTATCATATCTTCTTTCATCTGGAATAAAATAGATAAACAAAAGAGCATAACCTCAGCTAAATAAAGAATAATCAACATATTAGAAATTGATTCAATCAACTCGGCTGAAATAATTATAATAATAGCAAATTTTTCTCGTTCTAACAGCCAATATGTTAATTAAAACTTAACCCAAAGTCCAACCTCAGTTGACCCCTGAAGAGGACTTCGGCAAGAATTCAAAATGTCTGATTAAGTTTTAATTAACATATTGGCTGTTAGAACGAGAAAAATTTGCTATTAGTATTACAAATTGTTCAACAAAAACTGCAAAGAAGTGGCATTTTAGCATTTCTGATTAAAATTTTGAAATAACTTCTAACGTCTCTTGTACTAACTAAGAAACTTACACCATTAAGCTTCCCTAACAATAGCCTCTGGTCAGTTGAAACAGCTGCCATCATTTCTGATGTCAGTTTTCTGTCGTTATTAGTGTGTGTTTGGGATAACTCATCAACGTCATTAGATGGGATGGTTGTAGAATCTCGTGTACTCCAATTCTCTTCTGAGGTTTCAACCTTGTTCATGGTAGTGCCTCTTTCCCTGCCAACTGCCGTAGATGTATCAGAGTCATGTGTCACTAAGTCACCTTGGGTATGGGATTGTGGAACTATAGTTGGTGAGATTTCTAGGTCCGTCTCAATCTTGGCTTGATGCGGGTCTCCTGTTTCAAATGTCCATTGAGAGAATGGTTGGCTAGTTGGATATATTGTTGTTGGATCATTGGAATCATGATCAAGTATATCATTCAGTGATGAATTTGAAGTAGTCTGATAAGTTGGTTCACTTGTTGGCTGATATGCTGCTCCACTCATAGGCTGATTTACTTGTTGACTTGTAGACCAATATTCTTGTCCACTTGTAGGCGAATCTTCTGGTCTACTCGTAGGCTGATCTTCTGGTCTACTTGTAGGCTGATCTTCTGGTCTACTTGTAGGCTGATCTTCTGGTCTACTTGTAGGCTGATCTTCTGGTCTACTTGTAGGCTGATCTTCTGGTCTACTTGTAGGCTGATCTTCTGGTCTACTTGTAGGCTGATCTTCTGGTCTACTTGTAGGCGAATCTTCTGGTCTACTTGTAGGCGAATCTTCTGGTCTACTTGTAGGCGAATCTTCTGGTCTACTCATAGGCTGATCGTCTGGTCTACTTGTAGGCTGATCTTCTGGCCTACTCGTAGGCTGATCTTCTGGTCTACTTGTAGGCGAATCTTCTGGTCTACTTGTAGGCTGATCTTCTGGTCTACTTGTAGGCTGATCTTCTGGTCTACTTGTAGGCGAATCTTCTGGTCTACTTGTAGGCTGATCTTCTTGTTGACTTGTAGACTGATATTCTAGTCCACTTGTAGGCGGATCTTCTTGTCCATTTGTATGCTGATCTTCTAATCTACTCGTAGGCTGATCGTCTGGTTCTATTGTTGGCTGATCATCTAGGATATCGTTTCTAACCTCACATTTGCAGTGATATACACCAGATACATTTTCACAGATTTCTTCACATTCTTCAACTTTTATCCTGTATTCATTGCGATCTGGATACATTAGTATGGTTTAATTGTGGTTTTAGGTGGCTGGAGTGAAATAACATACCTGGTGATGAACAGTCTGAACCTTGCCAACCTCTTTCACATTGGCAGTGACCATCGGTAGTGCAGTTTCCATGATAGCAAATTGTACCACCACAACTGTGATATTGTAACTCCTCTCCTAATATTAAATCAATTAAAACGTATTCATTGAATATCATTCTAATGTTAAACACGTGCACATAAATTTAGCCTGCACATTCACAACAACAACGAAAGAGCTTATGTAATCAACCACTCCTATTTACCTGATGGCTGATTAGATGGATGCACAACTGCAATGTCAGTAAATATGTTGTAATGCAGTTGGAAATACTCCATATTTGATTTGTCTGTCATTTCAATGTATCTCACAGTAGCAGAGTCTGACTGCATTGTCCAGAATAGACTGTCATTAAACCAATAAATGCCAGTGACCAATGTTCCACCTGGAACTTTCCGTAAGATTGTTTTCTTACCGGAGCCATCAAATTTTATGGTATGTAAACTTGTTTTGCATGCATCTATAACATACAAACTCCCCGTTTCGTAATTCAGGGCCAATGCATCAGGACAACTAACACCCTTAAGTATCTGTAATATTTCTCCTCCATCATTTGTTATAGAATGCCTCTGAATTCCTCGCTTGTACTTGTCACCCCAAAATAAGAATCTACCAATAAAGAAGTAAGTCATTACATCTAAGAAAAATGCAAGCTATGTAATATTTTCCTTACTCCAAGTGCGGCAGAATTTTAAGTTTTGTAGGAGAGCTGAAAAACGACAGTTTAAGTACAACTGATATAGTTTCAGTATTTAAATCATATGCTTTGATGACGTTATTATTTTGTTTGACCCAATACACACGATCATGAAGCCAATCCACTGATACTCCAGCTAAAACGGTAATAGTAATAAATAATAATATTGTAAGGAAAACTCACATACACAAAAACTTACTGGGAGAGTTTTTTTCGAAAGTATAAATATCAGTAATTTCACTTTTTTTGTTGAGGGTAGTTACCTTAATGGCTGGAACTAATTCATTAGCCCAAAACAGCAGGTTTTTCCTGAAACATATAAGACAAGAACAACTAACAATAAATTCAGTTTACAGGTTGTTTTTGTTGGAATTATGTAACTTGAGTTTGCATATTCAATTATTTTGGCTAAGCATTGAATTTAATGCTACTTACTTATAGTGGTAATCAAAAGCTGAAATCCCAAACTCTTTTACTAAATAATGATAATTCTTTGTGTCATCCATATTTATGTGTATGATTCCATCAGTAGTAGATACCAGCATGTAGGGGATTCTGCAAGAACAGTCACATTCAATGTTGAACATCAAATTCTATTCTACGATACCATACATACTCTATTTGCATTCCAAGCTGAGGAAGAGAATTAAGACACACTAAAATTACAGATATTCTTTGAATGATCTTCATTCTTTGTACGCGCAGCTTAACAATCGCGAAGGATACAAACCTCAACGCCTAAGCCGACTGAGGCGGTTACTCGCAATTTCCTCAATTTTAACTGGTCTGAGTTCCGTAGTCTGGCGTAGTCGACCCTTTTACCTTCCTTCAAGTTATCACCAGCGATCTCACATTATTCGCGCCAGTCACTAAAATAATAGTTAGACACTGCCACTAAGGGCACTACTGTGTTTAGGTTAAGGCCTCAGGCTGTGGCGTCCTGAGCGTAGCGAGGGAGCTACTAACGGGGCCTGAGGGACCCTAAATACAGTAGCGCCCGATGGTGCGCAGTGCCTAACTAATTTAGAACATAGCAACCACTGAGTGAGTGTTTCCAAGCGCTTCCAACGTACTTCCACTCCCAGCATGCTAACATTAAGAACCTACAGAATTTTGTGATAATCCTACCTGTTTAGGAGAACCTTGGTGTAGCGCCTGGGAAATATGTAGTGAAATGATGGACAGAGCTGCTACCGCAGTACCTGAAGAGGAGAAAATATACTCCGATTCTATTATTAAGGAACCTAAAGAGCGAGATTCCCAAGCTTCCTGCTCCAACTTACCACAAACCACCACTGGTCAAAGAAACAATCTCACTCTCCTCTTTCCTACGTCAACAAAAGACTTTTTGCTGCAATAAAAACGAAGTTGACAGGGCAAGGGAAACTGGTACATGCAAGAAAACTAAAGAAGACACCAAATATTGCTGTGGTTTGTGGACTTCCTGGAGCTTCTACAGGGAGAATCAGAATGGAGACAAAATAGGACCAATTGAGTCATTGAGTAGGGAGAATATTCAGTATTGGCTAACCAGATTCATTTTAGAGAGTAATCATGTAAGTTTATTAAAAAAATTATTTACTATACTGTACTAAAATAAGGTACGCAAGAAAGATGAAGCAGAGTTTCCTCCAAATACCTTACACCACATGGTTTGTGGTCTGATGGGCATCTTCGCTAAAATGGACATCCAAAAATCGATTTTTTTTTCGCCGATCATGACTTTGCTGATTTCAAGAAATCTCTTGATGCTGAAATGAAACGACTACAGTCCAAAGGCTTAGGGTCAAAGAAGCGCCAGGCTGAACCCTTATCACTTGATGAAGAAATATTGTGGGAGAAAGGACTTTTAGGAGATAAGGACCCACATACTTTACTTGATGCTATGGTATTTTGTAATGGACTTTATTTCACTTTGAGAAGTAGACGAGAACACAGGCAGCTCCGGTTGAGACCCTGCCAAATTGAACTTATTGAAAATGGAAGGAGAAAGGCCATATTTGAAATATACTGAGGATTTATCTAAAAATAGACCTGGTGGGATTAAAGGTAGAAAGATTAAACCAAAAGTAGTAATACATCTTGCCAACTCAGACAATTCCGATCGCTGTTTTGTACGACTATTCAAGAAATATATCAATATGTGTCCTACTTCCCCTAATGATTTGGATGCCTTTTACTTGCAGCCTGCCACTAAACCAACCCAAGATTGCTGGTATACTACAAGGCCTCTGGGACACAACTAAGACCATTGCTAGGTTGTGTGCAAGTGCTGGTATTGAAGGCTTCAAGACAAATCATTCACTACGTGCCACTACAGCAACAAGGCTGTATCAAAGTGGAGTCGATGAACAACTAGTGATGGAGAGAACAGGACACAGAAGCTTGGAAGGAGTGAGGAACTACAAAAGAACATCTTCACAACAGAAAGAAGCTTTATCAGACATTTTGTACAACAAAATTCCTAGACTTTGCAACTCTAATAATGATACTTCAACATCTTCTAGTCAACAATTAGTACCCTGTTCTTCTCCTTTGCAGAGCCATAATTCCACCCTAGCATCAACAACAAACATTCACAGAAACATAAAGACAAGTCTGCCAGGATCATTTAGCTACATTTAACTCTTGCTCAGGAATCACATTTAATATAAACTATTAGTTAGCTATCATAGAAACCACTAACCGTTTCCAATGCCCTGAGAGGCAGGGCACTACATATAGTAGCCGTCTGTCAGGGCACTACATATAGTGCCCTCGTCGGAGGAACTACGCGATTCAGAGCCCCGCTACGTAATACAAAAACTACAGTAGTTATGTTCTAAATCCACAAGTGTAGATGTTCGCCCTTGCAAATAGCTATAATGGCGGAAGGATAAAATAGACTTTATGTGGTGGCAACAGCAGCACAGGTTTTGTGAAGTAAAGTAAAAAGCGTGCAGTTTATTTGTTGTTGTTTATAGTAATATGTGCCAGTGTTCAGTTTAACCATTGATAAAAGAATTCTACCGGGAGGGAAACGGATCACGTGCGCCCGTATAAACTGTACAAAACGCTAATCTTAGGCGTGTAACATTTCTTACATTCGTTGGCGGTTCGCAAAGCTGGTTACCTACCTACCGGAGCTGCATAAGGCGAACTAACTCAGGGAATAACTACTTCTAGGTTACTGGATATATTCTAATGAATAAAAAAAATAGTGCTACCCTTTGCAGTCATTCGACCAAAACTGTTACAATCCCTTCAGCTGGCTAGAAAAGAAACTTAAGCTGCAGATTTGAAGCCAAACTAGTCCTAAATATACAATTATACACCGTTGTGAACCATTTCAATGGACATAATGAAAATAAAACCTTCAATTAAAGTGTGTAGTGTTTGTGTTACGATCCCTTTGCTAGATAGCCAACTGTAACTGATACAATAATAACAATTGAATCTTGTGTGTAATGTATTAGTAAATGCAATGATGCATTATGATTTTGATCACATCATCATCAGGGATATTCCTAGAAAGTTTACATTAATAAAGCTTTAATCAGCGTACGAGATCCATTTAAATTTGTTCATGTGTACTGTAATAATGCAACTGAGCAACTTTGAACATTAATTACTCAATTACATTTGTGATCATCTATGAATAATGCAGCACAATTACTTTCCTGGAAAGGCTATTAAACAATTTCATGTGCTTTTGTATATTTCTAGAAGATTAGTAAAAGACTTATTACTGACTCCAACTTCCTGATTCAGGTCCTAATGGTGTGTACTGCAGATATTACGGTCTCTGTGTCACTAGCTATCATTTTAAACTCAGTAGGAAAAAAATTGAGGAAGATGGGGAAAAAAATAGATTCACGCATTGTTACAGCGCCCGTTTTGTATTGGCTACTGGGCGTTTTCAATCCCGGTAAATTATTTTATCAATGGGTCTAACTAACTTTGAGATTTGGTCCTAATCAAAGTTTAGCTGAAAAAGTGCTTTTGAGTGTGTGGTTTGTTGTGTACTTCAGTGTTGTAGTCAACCTAAACATTTTTAAAGTAAACTTTTAGCTTCACCCAATACAGTGAGTCAGCATAATGCCACCTTCTAGCTATAGCTATATTTGCTACACTAAGGAAATTAAATTTCCTGAAATGAAAGATAGAATAGAACTGTTTTTTTTTTCCTGCATCCTTTCCTGCATCTGAATATAGGTGGGAAATTGCACAATTTCAAGTATTTCGAGAAAAAATTGATCATTTTCAGGAAAAACTGTATTGCATAGATACAAAGGTAAGTTTTACTTGACTTTCAGTGGTGGTTGTTCATAAAGTGTAATCCACAGCCATTCTTTAATATGTGTTCAAAAACATTTGGACCCAGCAAGAAAAACTTCTGTTAACATTTTATTATGTAGTTGATTATTTTCTTCTCAGAATCTTTATTTAGATTTAAATTTAAATGAATATCTGTTATTGCGGCATAGATAAATTCCAAAAGATTAAATGAAGGCTTTTTTTTCTTCTGGCTATCCTTTTATGATGTGGTTTCACACAGTGATGTAATTGTAATGAATCTATCATAGTTTGTTGTTGTTTTTACTACAATGTGTGTAAACTATGTAAGTGGAATTATTGTGTAAATGTGAATCTTCAGACATGATCCACCACTTCCTTTTATTGATGTGGCTCATGAGAATACTAATTGCTTAATAAGCTGTGGACTTACTATCATAAATGTTGCAATACAATTTCACAATACCACATATGAAGTAAATAATTGTTCTTGTCGGTGAGATATGCATAAATAAAATGTGCATGTTGTTAGAAGTGATTGCAATAAATACATTATTATCACAAAAATATAAGGTTGAACAGAAAAGGTAAAAATAATAAACAAAAACAAGATTCCATAACTTAATTTTTAAATTAATACTTGTGATGAATTATTTTTTACATCTGAGTACAATAGTGCCATAAGAACAGTGATTAGTGAATTGAAATACAGACATTACGCTAATAAAGCACTGCCATCCAAGTAAATTGGATTAGTAGCACTGACTGGACTGTCAGAGTGTTCTCTACTTGTTAGGGAATTAGAGCTCCTAGAATTGACAGTTAAACTTTCTTGTGTTGATTCTGCATCTCCAAATTGAATTTCTTCCCCTCGAATCATGTCATCACAATGTTCGTCCTCTGTTGCCATATGTTCTGAAAACACAAGCTGTGGTGATCCTCTGTGCTCATGGCTAAAAGCGATGGATTCTGCATAGCTTCTGGTAATGTCTCTAAAGCTGCTGTGGGTTGATTCTGTTCCCGATTCAAAATCAGACTGTCTTCTGATAATGCTTCTTCCGTCATAGGCTATGCTATGTCTCTTATGAACATTGTAGGATCCACTTCGATTATGTCTGCACTTGATGATGAGAAAGATACTGTAGAGTGTGGCCATCACTATAAAACAGATATTGTATTAGCAAGATGTTTGATTGAAATGTCATAGTAACTTACACAATATTATTATTCCAACAGCTGAAGTCACAATAGCAATAATCACTGTTTCGTAACGCTTCTCATTTGCATCCTAACAAAACAAAGAGTAATATGATTTATTGCTCCTATGCCAATGTGACTTGTTGCAGTTTCAACCACTAAAACAGGATTACAGCATAAAGCAACAACACTTACACTATTCAATCCTTCTTCCTTTTGCAGGAGAATGCTTTGATCTGTGTTTCTATTGTTATCCAAATCAGTTGAAGAAAGCAGCGGATTTCTTGTAAGAGGAACCATAGTAGTGGGAGCTGGGGTGGTTGTAGAAACAGCTGTCGTACCTTGTGAGTTTTGATGACTTGTAGTAGATTGGGAAGCTGTGGTAGTAGGAGGAGCTGATGTGGTAAGAGGAGCTGATGTAGTAGGAGGAGCTGATGTAGTAGGAGGAGCTGATGTAGTAGGAGGAGCTGATGTAGTAGGAGGAGCTGATGTAGTAGGAGGAGCTGATGTAGTAGGAGGAGCTGATGTGGTAAGAGGAGATGATGTGGTAAGAGGAGCTGAGGAGGTGGGAGGAGCTGAGGAGGTGGGAGGAGCTGCAGAGGTGGGAGGAGCTGAGGAGGTGGGAGGAGTTGATGTAGTTAAAGGAGCATTGGTGATAGGAGGAGCAGTTGTGGCGGGAGGTGCAGATGTGCTGGGAATAGCTGTGGTATGAGGAGGAGTTGTGATTGGAGCGGCAGTTGTTGAGGTTGTATGGGGAGGTGTGGTGGTAGGAGCAGCAGAAAAGAGAGTTGTAGGTGAAGTAACTGGAATTAGAGGAACAATAATCCTGGGAGGTGTGGCAGTTGTAGCGTTTGCATCCACTGAGAAGTACATAGAAACAAATAATAATGAGATCTATCAAACTCTCTGAACTATATTACCTGTTGCACAATCCGGGCCAGTCCAGCCTTTTTGACACATGCACACACCCTCTTGTGTGCAATTTCCATGGTGACAAGATGGATTGCACATGCTGAATAGTACAAGTTCTTCTTCTGCACATTTCAATAATTTAAAACTCAAAAAAGCAATTAGTAATAATATTGATATATTCTGTACCTGATGGTTGATTGGAATGATGCACTATTGCCATATCATTAAAAGATTCAAAACTGGTTGTGAAATAATTTCCCATTTCGACTGTTGTGTCTTCCATCACTACATATTCGATAACAGCACTGATATCATTCTTTGTAAAATATATCTTGTCGTCGTACATTGTAGCACTTTGCACTAGACCACTATTGGTAAGTTTGCGTGATAAAACCTTTTCATTGGAACCATCAATTTTGCTTGTCTTTAACTCTCCTGTTGATTGACCCATTGTATACAGAGAATTAGTCCTAAAATTTATTGTAAGTGGGTATGGCGAAGTTACATTCATGACTTCTGTAACTTCTCCAGTACCATTAATTGAAGTACTAAAAATTCCATTCTTGTGTTTTTCACTCCAAATCAGTAAACTGAAATAATAATAACAACAACAATAATAATAATAATAATAATAATAATAATAAAACAATAATGATTTCATACTAAAATATATAAGCGAAGGTATTTCATCTATTTTTATTCTTACCCAATGTGTGGCAAGATCTTTAGTTTTGAAGGAATAACCATAGTATTAAGAGTAACAACGGTAGACAATTCTTTAGTATTTATGTTGTATGCTCGAACAGCTCCAGTTTCTCGTTCAATCCAATATACCTTGTCATGAATCCAGTCTACTGCCAAACCACCTGCTGTGGCAAAGCAAAGGCTGTTTAAAAACAAGGCAATACAAACATCAAACAAAATGCTCTACCTGGAGGGCCCATCCCTGGAAATAATATCTCTTTTAGTTCTGTTGGATTAGATAGTGAGGTAAACATAACTGTGGAGACAGGCTGAGAAGTTGTCCAGAACAATAAGTCATGCCTAAAAGAAAATAAATAAATTTTTGAAATAATATTATTTTTAATAAAAGTTTAAGCCCAGGTTAACAATTGGTAATAAACTTACTGGTAGTGATAATCTATGGAATCTATACCATTGATAGATTTCAGAAAGCGACTATAGTTCTTGTCATTCATGTTTACTTTGATTATTCCGTTTACTCCAGCGACTAGAATATAGGGTTCATTACTGTTGGGGAAAAAAACAAGACAAAACGGTTTTAATTTATATTTTGCTGAGCATTTGTTCAGCCATTTTTACCTCAGAGATTCTGACTTTAAAAAACAGAAGGCAAAGCATAGGAATGTGGCTCCGAATAATTTTACCAAATCCATTTCAAGACCTCAACGCCTGCGTTCTCAGGAGTTTTGCAAGCGCTATTTATACCGGACATGAATCCGTACAATTTTCCAATAAAAACGCGCACATAATTGTGGAGCTGCGATAGATTATTTGCGCATGCGCACACTTATGGCTGCCGTTTTGACGATGCTTCTCTTTTCAAAAGTGAGTAAAAGTAGTAGTAGTAAAAGACGAAACAAACAAACAAAAAGAATTAAGAGCTTGTGCTGCCCGTCACTGAGATGCTGCACTGCCACAAAAAGCCACTGAAGCAGGAAGACTTTTAACTCATTTTGTTTGGTTGTTACGTCATTTTACTAGTATTGTTATTATTTTTATTGTTACTATAGTGAGACTGTGTTATATTCATTTATTGCAATATGCTATATAAAACACAATAATAGTAAATAATAATAACTAGTGATGTCCTTAAGCACAAATGGCAAGCGAGCCTAAAACTACACTTTTGTTAAACGTTTGATTTTAACTTCTAGCACTCAAGCTACTAAAAAAAGGTCGAATTTTTTAAATTACATATATATGGTAAAAGGGATTCAATGCCATAGTGACCACTCCCCACAACCATTTGAATTTTGAAAAAAGAAAAAAAAAAGCCACACAAAAACAACAACAACAACAACAACAAATCATTATTTAAACATTTTCTTTGTGATATTCTTTAGCTAAGTAGTTGGTTGAAACGCACATCACATAGCTGAAGATACATACACAAGACTTACCTTTGTGGTTAGTCTAGTGGACAATGAATTTTCAAGTAAATATGGTTGCGTAGGGTTTATAACTATGACAAATAGCATATTAACTTTTTACCTCCACTAACTCGAATAGAAATGGAACTCTGGTAAGTTTTTGAGTTTTAACTGCACCTGCAAAATAATTCAAAGCAGTAAACAATTCAATTTCTAGGGTAATACGGGTAATGATCGATAAACCAGAGTATTCTGTTAAGTAACGTTTGGGACGGGGTCGAACACAAAACTAACACAAAAATATGCGAGGGTCAAAGTACAAAATGACATACATACGTCCACACATATATATATAAACAAACAAATATCCCCGATTTTTTATTGTGTTACCCTTGAGAGTGTCTCACTCGCTCGCTAATACTTCAGTAATAAAACTGGTAAAATTAATTTAAATAATTTATTATAGGTGTTCATAATAATAATAGTTGTTTTGAATACCATTTATTATTATTGTCATAATTGTTATTGTTTATGTTATCATCTTAATAAGAATACGGTAAAACTTTAAATCACTTTAAAATATGGCCATCAATAAAGTTAAGACTCTTGTTTGTATTTTAAGTATTTAAGCACAACTGGCACTAAATTACAGCTAATTGGTTTTAACTTTTCTTTTTTCCAGCTGTAAAGATGCATGCACGCATCTGCTCATATTAGTGGCCACAGAGCTCTCTGAACTCCATGAAGCCACAAACACCACCTCATTTTCTAACCTGATTAGCAGACAAGTACTGTGTCTTTCAATAGCTAGTGGGCCAGCAATACAAGTGCTGATAACTCTGGGATTACTGCACTTGTGTGGTGATAAGAGCAAGTGTGGTTGATCATTTGATTTTTTTTTTAACGTGCCATCAACTAATGCCACAAAAAAATCATACGGCTTCAGGAGTGATGTATGTCGTGCAACCTGGACGGTATGGGGACGAAAGCCAATTAGCTTGATTGTGGCCTTGGCCCACCAGCTGTGGTGGTCATTCTGATAGAGAGCAGAAACCAGTAGAAAACGTTGCCTATTTCTGAGATTCCCATAGATGAAGTGCAAGAAACAATAAACGGATTATTTCACTCTTGTTTGAAAATACTGAAGTAGTTTAAAGTCATAATAAGCGATGACAAAAACCACTTTCATGAGCCCAGAAGTAGTGAGCACATCTGGGGTAATTAACACGTTGTCATTATGTTGGTTGCTGTTTGAACAATTCTGCTGTCCTTTATGGCTGCTGTCTACATATTTTGTTGTATGCAAACTGTTAGCAAGTGGAATCCACAACAGCAGATGTCACGTTAGCTCACAGAGAAAACACTAATACAGTCATAGTTTTGTAAATGTAACAAATCATTTATTGATTCAGTCATTCTTGGCTGAAAGAACAGACCCCTGAAAGAGGACTTCGGTAATAAGTCAAAATGTCAATTAAACTTTAATTGAACACACATTGGCTGTTACAACTGAGAAAAACTGCTGTCAAAATCATTTATTATTATTATTATGATGATGATGACGATGATGATGATGATGATGATTATTATTATTATTATTATTATTATTATTACTATTATTAGATTGAAACTTTCATGGGTCTAGAGAGAAGCAAAGGCAAAATGTGAAAAATCTTAGTTGTCGCCAAGAGCACTACTGGTTAAAGCCAGGGTTCCTAGGTTCCATTTCCCAGTGACAACTAAGATGTTTTCACATTTTGCCTTTGGTTCTCTCTAGACCCCTTTAAGTAAGAAAGTTTCAATCTAGTTTTTACGAAGGGTCAAAACTTGATAATTGCTATTATTATTATTATTATTATTATTATTATTATTATTATTATCATCATCATTACCATCGAACAGCAGTAGCAGAATTAATTATTATACTACAGGAGAACAATTGCTATGACAGTGGAACCTCTGATAGTAAATCTCTAATAAGCGAATCACCTCTATTTAGCGAATCACCTCTATTTAGCGAATGTTCCACTTGCCCCCTTCAATTGACAATGTGTTCTTATAACCTCTTAAAACAAACACCCTCTGATTTGTGGAGTGAAACCTGGTCCATAATTGTTCTCAGTTTGAAGGTTGTGATCACATTTGGATTTAGTTATAGTGTGCTCTTATAATAGTTATTAGCTAATAGGTAATTACAATACAATAATTGCAGTTTATTTGTTTTAACAGCTAACATGTTTATATATTAAAACTGCTATTATTTCAGCCGAGAATGACTGAATTGATTACAAATACACATACATGTTTTATGCCTAACGATTGAAGTTTTTAAAATATATAAATGCTATCATTATTATTATTACTATTATTATTTTAAATTGAGAATGACTGAATCAATTACAATACATATATGTATATAAATGTATCATTTATATTTCATTGTAACAAGAAAAAATCAAGCACCAAGTGAGCACTAACATTTCTAGATGATTGGTAAGACAAAATTTAAAAAAAAATTTTTTTTAATGGACAGAAATTTATCAAACAACTTCAATCTTATTAGAAATAGACCAACACACAATTAATGAAATCAATCGTGGTAGTGTTAGGTTTCAGTGTTAAGAACTTGTACTGATTGTTGTATATCATCTGGTGGCTCTGATGGCCACCTCAAAACCTCATCCTCACAAGCAGATCAGCCACTCTGTCACATGTGCAGGTACAGGTGCAATTAAAAAAATTAGATTTTCAAGTTCTTCCTTGAAAATGTAATTTTAGGAAAGCGCATGAACACATGATGATGGCATGGTTACTTGTAATAAATGAGAGAGTCTTTGATGGTCTGACAGTAGTAGTTCCCCTCTTTTAGGAAACAATATGCCGGAACCTTACTCAGCTTTTGAAAATCCTGTTAAAAAAGGTATTTTTTCTTAACAAGAGGTAGTTTTACAAATTTTAAACACACAAAATTTGCACATTGCATTCTGGAAATAATGTGCATTTGCTAATAATTGCTAAGTTTATGTTGGGTTATTGCACTAACTCCCACTAAAAGGTAATGGAGATAGAAAAACAACAACAATCGAAGAATAAACAATGACAACGAAAACAACAGGCAAAAAAATCACAGATTTTCTGAACTATTTCCCAATATTTTTTAGCTAGGCTGATGGTGTCTTGATTGATGTGGGCGTGTCTCACAATGTATATTACCAGATATATAGAACTCTGATACAAGTAAGACATTTTGAGGGTTGGCGTGTATGTATAATTGCTGCAAAAACAAAACATAGATGCTTTTGGAATTTTCGTAGGACTTTTGGGATATTGTAAGATCCTATTGAAATGTCCACTATAGGGCACTTGTTTTAAATTATAATCAACGATACCCAGAATAATTACAGAAAGAAAAAAAGTTTTTATCTCATAATTATACAGCACATTAGAGCATACAAAAAAGCTGGTTTGATGTGTCATAACGTGCACATATGCAGTGCTTGTGGCTTTTTAGCACTTAAATTAAAAGCACATTTTCCTCATATTCCATTTTACTGCAGTCCCATTTATGTGACAGTTGGTCCATTGTTGGTCCATTTGTGGAGCCTGTATAAATGTCATTGGGATCCATCAAGCTCTGAGGAGGTAACTAAATTACTATCCACATTGCGAAGCCAGACTTCATCACATAACCAAATATTGAGACCACCAAAAGTTCACCAGACTATTCAGTTAGTGGTAGTTTTTTTTCTGGGAGATTTATTGGTATATAGCTAGCGGGCTTTTACATGGCTGAAACTTTGTCGGAAGCATAGATAGCAAGAAACCATACGCTAAAGACTGCAGCGTGTATGCGTGTTTATGTATTATGTATGTACATTTGAGTGTATGGTCAATTTATTGAGAAGCCAGCACAAAGGCCTCAACGTGCAATAATTATACATCATGTTGGCAAAATAAAAGAAAAACTTCCGCACTCCCACAGTGATGCTAAAATAACGCCAGCACTTTACTAACATTTTTTACTTGTCATCCCCCCTCCCCTCCCCCCTTCCCCCCCCCCATTTTCCAACATTTATTTTCACTCAGTGTCAAATTCCACTTTAATTCATGGTGATATGAAAACTAAAGAAAAAAGTTGGCAATTCATAACATCAAAAGCATTTGTATTCAAAGCAATTTTTAATTTAAGTTTTATTGCTTTTCTGACATAAGTACTTGCCATTTATTTTTTATTTTTTTATTTTTATTATTGCTGTTGCTATTGCTGTTGTTGTTGTTGTCTAACAATTCTGGTTTATTTTGAGTAAAGATTGGGTGCAACTATCTAGGGACAGATGTCAACCTTAACAGTAATTAACTTTTGACCTCAATTAACATTGCAGCAGCTGGTAAAGCTGCCCTTCGGCACTTTAACTCAGAATCGGTTTTGGTTTTGAAGCAGGGACTACAGAAACAATTGTTATTTCATTGCTCTTGATTTGTAAAAAGTTGTCTATTTCACAATGGACCAATATTCATACCAGACCACAAATTGGATTATCAAAGTGCACCTCTCTACAGACAAATGTAAATTTAATTAAAAGAACAATAACTAAACACCATCACACGTGCTACTGCTTAATTCAGTTCAAATTAATGGAATGATACATTGGCAAACCACATGTTTATCTTTAGCAACTTATTGTTGCACTTTTATGTGTTCTATTTTTTAATATCTGAAATGAATTAATTTAATTGTACCAATTAGCTATGCAAATTACATTTTGCCACAGTTGCAATCACAACAGATTACATGCAAATTTGAATTCCATAAGATTGGCGGTAAGGTATAAATTGTGTTCACATTCTACACACTGCAAGACTGACTTTAAGCTCTGAATACAAAGGTAAGGAATTATAACAAAAAACCATGTGTAATTGAGTAATTGCTGAAAATGCACGGCTGGTGAAATGACACTGACTTACACAATTGAAGTATTGAATAAAAGACACAACAAAGGTCTAAATAAGCACTTTAAGTATGGATGTCACTTCTCTTTCTCTCTCCCTCCCTGATCCCCTTTTTACGTATGATGGGTATTGGAGTGGATTAGTTAATTGGAACTTGGGGTTGTGAAAGAAACTTGGAGCCACAAAGTACTCTATGTGATTGATATGGCATGCTTGGCTCATTCTAATAGCCACAAACAGCCATTAGCAAGTAAGTTGTCTAGCATGTACTAACCAATGTGACCAGATATAAGGAGGAGAGAAATTGTTTTATTATAATAATAAGGATGCTAAGTTCAAAGTAGATAGCTACCAGAAATAGCAAGAACAGCATTGGGGAATCTGTCTTCTAAGGAGTTCAAGTCAAAGCAATATTTAATTACTTAATTTAAGGTTTGTTAATCAAGACATCCAGCTCACCTTCCTATATCCTTTAAAGACAGGAATATCTACGACATCCTGTATGACAGGCTAGCAAACTTTACCACAGGGAGATTGGGTAAGCCTTCTAGACTGCTACTGTGTTAAAAAAATTTGATTAGGGATTTTTAGTAACTTTTGCATGCATGCCTTCATTTAGTAGTCTCAGCAGTGCAAGCATAACCGTAATGTAATGTCACACTCCACCCAGCCTAGACAGGACCATCTGGGGCTTCTATTGCAATCACTACTGATTGATTAGTGCCACTTCTGAAAGGATTCGGTGATGAACTTACATTGATTGGTTTCTCTCAGCAACTGCCCTCTATCTCGATTTCCACCACTACTTTAATTTACGTTTACCCCAAGCTGCCTAAGCAGATTTTAGAAGTTTTTTTGGTTTTTTTTCCGGAGTGCTTGGAGTCGACAAGTCTTGCCTTACCAGCAATAATTAAATCTGAAATTGAACAGAGCTTGTTGTGGTATTTGCACCTGTGATTGGAGGGAGATATTCCTTCAGATGTAGCTGGACTACATGCAGTTGGTGTCAGCAGTAGCAAAGGGTTCAACTGGAGCCACTTTGACTGCTACAACAGAAGATATTTACCTTATAAGGAATGAAATGGACAAGAGGGGCCATCACAAGGTGTCAGTCCTAAGAGTGTATTTAGATAACTGAAATGTTAGAATAATCAGACACTACAGAAAATATATTATATATTTATGCATTAGTTACTGTATTATTATTATTATAATTATTTTATTATTATTATTATTCTTATAATCATCATTATAATTATTAAAATTACTGCATTAGTTACTTTATTATTTATTATTATCATCATTATCGTCATTACTGTTATTATTTTACCTATTGTTTATTATAATTATTATTATTGATTATAATTGATTACATTATTATTATTATTATTATTATTATTATTATTGATTATAATTGATTACATTATTATTATTATAATTATTATTATTGATTATAATTGATTACATTATTATTATTATTATTATTATTATGATAATTATTTTATTAATAATTATTGATTATATTCTTATTATTATTATTTATTGTTATGATATTATTACATTAGTTATTAATTATTGATTATTGGATTATTATTACATTATTATGATTATTAATTATAATTATGGATTACATTATGATTATATATTATTATTATTATATTATTATTAAGAAATTCTTCTTATTATTATTATATTACATATTATATTATTATTATATTGATTATTGAGTTATGGATTACATTATTATTATGTGAGTATACTTATTTATTATTATTATTATTAATTATTATTATTATTATTATATTATTCTATTATTTTAATTATTGAATTATCAGTATTATTATTATTACTATTATTATTATTAATTATTATTATTATTACTACCATCTTAGTTTATTACTTTAGAATTTCAATGTATGGAAACAGTGTGAGATTGTACGGAGTGTGCATTGGTCTAAGATGACATTTTAATATTTTTGAATGTATAATGATCATTTTTGAGGACATAGGAAAGTGTTGCTAGCTTTATAGAGGCTGAACTTACAGTGAAGAGAAGGAAATGTGGGTGGAAAAACCTTGGGATTTTACATTGGTAATGGTACAAATTACAGCTCAGCTGCCACTAGGTAATTGAGCCCAAACCCCTCAGTGTGCACTAGCCTCTGAGTTATGACAACCCATGGCTTTCAAACCTCATATTTTTTCTTCTTTATTAAAAAAAGTTTGGTATTATTATAAATAATAATGGGAATATATCCTCCGAAGTAAAAAAGAAAAGAAAAGAAAAAAAGCTTGCTATTGTTTTTTCTTCTTTTGTTCGGATGATGTTAAATCTTCTTAGTGCATGGAATATAATATATTTTACCATTTGAGAGCGTAGATTTATGAATCACAGGCACACTTTACTATCATCCCCCCAAAGAGGGAGTCAGATTTGGAAGACGTCGGTCCTCATAGGGTTTCGCCAACCACTTTACCTCCCCATGCAACCCCACCCCACCTCGTGGGGAGCCTTGTTTCTCGATTTTTCATCAATTATTGAAATGTCCTCATATGGTCATGAAAAACGTACCAATAATATTATGTGCTTAATTGCAGTGGGCATTAATTGAATGTTCTATGACTCGTGCCATCTGTGTTGATGGCTTGTTTGGTCTCCAGTTCTTGAAGTGATTAGTTAGTCTGGTCAGGTAAACTGAATCTAATATACCACCACAGCTACTAAAATGATGAAACTGCATATTTTTTTAAAACAATTAACTGCACATGGTCAACCCTAACCGGACATGATTTAAGAATTGTTGCATAACAATAGTTGTTGTGAATTGCATATGTAAATAGTTCTTCATGCGATTGCTAGAACAATTACCAACTAACCTTGAACACAATAGTCTTGTGACAGATTGTGTCTATTGCCTGAGTTTGCCCATTCAAAGATTTGAATTATAGTCCGTGTTGTCTTCGTCGGTGGCGCTGTTTCCAAGAAATATATTATGGTTTACTCAATTAGCGAGCATGGGAAGTGTGGGTAAAACCAGAGGGTCTGCCTGGGACTCCTAAACTCATTGAATAAACCGCAGCTTGGTCAAGGCCGACAACCACTACCAACTAACCTTGAACACAATAGTCTTGTGACTATTGCCTGAGTTTGACCATTCAAAGATTTGAATTATAGTCCGTGTTGTCTTCGTCGGTGGCGCTGTTTCCAATAAAACATATTATGGTTTACTCAATTAGCGAGCATGGGAAGTGTGGGTAAAACCAGAGGGTCTGTCTGGGACTCCTAAACTCGTTGAATAAACCTCAGCTTGGTCAAGGCCGCCACATAGGGCAAGGTTATTCACTCGACTGCTGCTTGCTAATTGTGAGAGAGTCACAACACACAATAATGTGGAGCTAGGACATGTATTCTGTTTGCTCAGCATCATTAGAAGCTCGATAAGAGTGTGAACACTTTAAAGGAAATTGGAAAAAAAGTTAACCAACAAAGAAAAAAATTAAAAGAAGTGTATCGAGTGTGTTAAATGTGTGTTTGCAAATAATATTAATCATAGATCTGTGTAATAGAATAGAGATTAAAGCTCATGTGACGATCGTGTTTAATGTTATATCATTTAAGTAATTGTATAAATAACGACACAAATATGCAGGCCTCTTAGCTTAGTCTGCTTCAAGAATAAAAAATCACATTTTTTGACTTCTCTCTCTCTCTCTTGGAGCATATACAGTACTTGCTACTGCATTACAGACATCTTGTATCAAGTTACTCCTGTGGGATTGGGCAAGAAGAAGAAATGGTTGTCTTCAATAAATTGATCAGGCCCTATGATTCAATATTAAGAGTAGTGTATGCCAAAATTAAACACAGTCTTCATTTATAATTTGTATTATCCACTGGAAATAATAATATGTGCAACTGCTTATTATAATTGCAAATGGCCATTTGTTATACTAGGAATATTAATAAAAAAAAATTTGTTAAAAAAAACTAATTTAAATGAAAATTAGTTTAATCTTTTACATTGTCTTGCTGTAACTTTAGATAGATTTGGTCTATATTATACAGTAGTATGGGAAGATGCTTTTTATAAAACCTTGGAGTTAAATCATAGAATTATCCTGAGATGTTGGTAAATTTAAATTGAAATTATAATTAAGCCATTGCAAATGGCAGTTGTTTTTAATGGATAAACCAATACTGCAGATGATCCAATGATTTTTTTAAATCTCTAATCTTATGTGGGTGGGGTAGGCCCACTACATTAGTAGTTCAATTACTTTTGAATCATTTCTCTGAACCCAGCATTGTGTGTCAAAAAAAAACCCTGACGACAACGAAACTCGGACCAGCTAAAAAATCTTAAATTAGACCCTTCAACTCAACTTTCGATGGTCTATTCCAATTTATGCAAATCTGCAAGCATATCAGCTTTGCACTCACTAAGAACAGTATCAAAATTTGGTGTGGTGCAGTGGAGGTAACTTTGTAATACACCAAGCACAACCACCACCACTTCAAAAATCTTTCCACACTATACTGAAAATTGATGGAAGTAACTCTCATTGCTTTTGTCAATGAACATGTCATGTGTCCCTCACTCTTACCACCAACAGTTATACAGTGACTGCGCTGCCTTTTACCAAAGAATCTTTTGAGAACAGAAATAGCTTGTGAGCAAGTGAAGCAAGACACTCGGGTGCACGTGAAACTGAAGTTAATGAGTGGCAAAGATTCAGCCTGCGCTAAACGGAAACCATATTATTCCTTGCCAACTAGTGATATCATGTGAGAATTACAGCTGTTCAGTAGAGGTTGGTGACATTAAGTACGATCTAACTTGCACTTAAATGCTCCTTGGTAGGCTTCCATTGGGTACAGAAAGTAGAAGCCTAACAAATATATTGGTAATGAGTGAAATTATGTTGATACAAGGATTCAAATGGTCTGCTAATGAATCTGAAGAACGCATGCATGACTTGTGGGCTCCAACTGGGATATTAAAAGTTTGGGAATAACTGAGCAATGCTAGTAAGATTGCCTCTGGTTCATAATTTGACTAGGAGTAATTTAATGAATGTATGAAAGCCTGGTACAGTCAATACTTAGCAATATGGAACCATTTTTTTTTGTTGCCTTTAATAATTACTGCAACTAAAGTACTGAAGTTATCATCAATACCCTCAAGTGGGTTTCCGTAGTGTAGTGGTTATCACGTGCGCCTCACACGCGCAAGGTCCCCGGTTCGATCCCGGGCGGAAACATTTTTTTTTTTTTAACATTTTTTTTTTTTAATATTTCCTTTACCAAAAAAACAACAACTTTTTTTTTATCTTTACATTTTCTTTCTGGACTTTTCCCCAGACTATTAGCATTGTCTTTCTCACTTTCTCTCATGTAGCTATTCTTTTTTTTTTAGTCCCTCTTGTGCATGATTTCTTTCTTTGCTAACAGAAAATGGAAGCATGCCTTTGGTGAAGAAGTTTTAATGTGAAGAAAAAGACTTTATCACTACATTAATGACAGGATAGATTATGGCAAGTTTGTAGCATCACTCTGCATTTTTTTCTGTCAAAATTCTTTGTAGTAGTTGAAACCAAAGTGATGTCACCAGACCCAGTACAGTATAGATATGAAGGTATCATATACACAATGGACTCAACACTACTGCATGGACCTGATGAATGAAAAGGGAATATTATTTACATGTTCTTTTCCAAAATTAAGCTGTTGTTCTCTATAAAAAATAGTACATTTTTAGCCTAGGATATTTTATTTTGAATTCCATCAAATTAAGTTGCGCCAAAATATTCAACTTCATTGGATGCCATGTAACCCTTTGTGATTATGTAACTTGTTGGGAATTAGCTAATTGAACCATGTATATAAGAATGAAAACAAAACATTATGAGTTTTTGTTTAAAATCATTTTTTCTTTGCCATCATCCCAGGGTTGCTTTTCTCCAGATCCAATAATGAGAAAGATAATAGTGCCAAATAAAGCAATTTCAGAGCTGACAATGAACACTTCTCTCCATTCCTCCCTCAGTGTGCTGTAGTAAGCATCAGATCCTTTAGCAGAACTTGGCTGTAATGAGTGACACAATAACAATCTATTACTAGACTTTAATTTTCCACTCTATTTTCTTCTTAAGTAAAAACAATCTAAAACAATACAAAAAAAAAAGTGGTATTCCCAGAGCTAATTACCTCATTAATGATGGCCTTGGCAACAATAGGGGCAAGAATCCCAGACAGAGTACATATTGTGTTGCTGACTCCTAAAAGCAACCCAGAGAAGCGAGGTGATAAATCCAACTGGTTGATATGGGGTCCAGCATATGCAAAGCCTTGGAAACCCATAGCAACAGTGAGAAGAGAAACTGATGAAAGAGTTGTACTTCCAAAATTGCCACACAGTAGGAGGAACATTGTTCCAAAGAGACCAGCTGCAGAGTTATTTATGAAATGAGTAGCAAGTGTTACAAATGCAATAGCCAATTGACAGAGCAACCATGGCACACTAATGACAGGTCAATGGAGTTATATGGTACATAGCTATGAGGCGAGTGAATGCTCGCAGAACAAACATAGTGCTACATATATCTCAGACCACACCCAGATGCTCCTTCCCTACTCACCCATTGAAGTCATAATCTTTCTCACTGCTGTTGTGGAAATGTATTTGCGCATGAAATCAGCTAGCAAGCCGCCCATTACCACCATTACGATCATCAACAAGTACGGTATGGCAGAAAATACACCAGCAAGAATAATAGACTAAAACAGAGACAAGAAATTGTCAAACATTGGGATAGTATTAATGTCAAATACCTTTAACATCAAAACAATTTTTTTAAATTTTTATTATCATAGCCTTAGCTATTGGTGAGTGAGCATAACAAGCAAGACACGATTAGGGGTAACACAAGTGAAAATCAGGAATATTTGTTTGTTTGTATATATGTGTGGCTGTACGTATGTCATTTGCACTTTGAAACTCGCCTTTTTGTGATCACTTGGAGGTCGAACCCGTCCTATAAGCCACTAAACAGAATCCTTAAGTTTATTGATCTTTACCCTCATCATCCTAGGAAATTTAGGTAAGTCTATGTTGGTCCAATGAACCAGTGTGTGTGAAAGTGTTGTGTGTCAAAGCTGCCTTTTCACGGCTTTTTTTGGCATCCTCCCATTTTTTTGGCTACTAATCAGTAAGCAAGTCCTAATTTATTCTTAGAAATGCTTGCTTGTTGTTTTTTTTTGTTGTTGTTGTTTTTTTTTGTTGTTGTTTTTTGTTTTGTTTTTTTGTTTTTTTTCTTCTTCTTCAAGTCAAACAGTTTTGACGAGTGGTTACTATGGCATCAAAAACCTTCCACCATACATAAAAACTCGGCCATTTTTAGTAACTGGAGTGTTTTTGTCAGGAACTACTGGTAATTTAGAATGGCTCGTTGCTGATATAGTATAGAAGCTATCACTATCAGAAAAATTGAGGTAAAAACTTAATTCCATAGTTGTTAACTAAAAAAGTGGTCAAGGGCTACATGCTTGTAGCTACTTTTAGAAATAAATGGACTGAATGATACCTTTGTGAATAGAAGCTAGAACATAAACTACATAAATGCAGCCTTACTGCATACAGATATGGTAATAGCAAAATAGATTTATATAAGAATAAATGTTTTAGCTACTTTGTTGTCTGAATTACATTTGTGCTGAACCACATCACAAGCATATCATTTACTTCTATGAGAAAAAGTTTATACACTGACACACACACACACACACACACACACACACACACAAATGCAAATGCAAATGCAAATTTTCTTGCTGCCGCTAGGCGGTCACGCGCACCTGGCAGAGCCAGGATGCCTGTGCACTAAGCAGGCACTGTGAGCCGTGCAAGCAAAGCTCCTGGAGCCGGGCTAGGAACTCGCAGGAGAACAGGCCTTTCCTCACAGCAAGTGGTGTGGGCACCCGAAGTCCCACCTGGACCATTGCTGTTTCATGAGAAAAGGCCTTGAATTTGCACCCCAGCAAATGCCAAGGTACCCAATCACAGCTGGGTGGACTGGTGGGGCTGGTGGGAGGCAGATGGAAAATCAGATGGAAAAATTGCCTGAGTTGGGCTTGAACTCAGGACCTCAGGCCCTGAGCCAAGGACACAACCACTATACCACACAGCCACCACACACACACGCACACACACACACACACACACACACACACACACTCTAGGTAGACTGTTTCAATGGGCAGAATGCAAGTTCAATGTAGTGCAGATTCCCTCACCGGCGAGTTCAATTCCTTGAGATTGACAGCTTGCTTCAGGTACGTCGGCATGCACGTGAGCATGATGTAGATGGTCCAAGAGGAGGTGGTCTGTGCCACTACCATACCCCATACTGCAGGGGACGTGGCCATCTCCCACCATGGAGTGCCCTGCTGGAAGTGTTGAACAAAAAATTTATTATTCAGTTTTTCTCGGCTGAAATAATAATAATAACTAGCAAGTACCCCGCCACATAGTGGCACTTGATGTATTGCAAAGTAAGAATGCAGTAGCACAAGTTATCTTACTCAGTTATCATTCTCTACCCATTGGTTAAGGTTACATAAGTTTCCCTCTCCTATTCTCTTTTTTTTCCTGAACCATCTGAGCTTTTCTTCTAACCCACCTCTCCTATCTTCAGCTCTTCTTCTTGAGTCATGGAACCCCCTTTTACTTTGTCTATCTCTCCTGCTTCTGAATTTTTGTCCTACTTTGAGAAACTTTTGTCTTCTATTTCTACTTCAGCCTTTCTTTTGAAAAATACCCCCCGCCTTTTCTCGTCGATTCCACCCGCTTTTTAGTTATAATTAATCGCTCGCCTTTTGCCTTCTCTTCCCTTCCATTGTAAACCTATACTGCCTTATTCTAAATAGAGAAATAAAACAGCTATTGAGTTGAAATGCCAATCATATTCCATAAAGTGCTGGTAGTTCCAAAGATATTCCAGTCAAGCATCGAACTTAAATCCTTTATTTGTTATGGAATGGTAAGTTAAACCTTTCACCACCTTGATGTCAGGAAGGTTCAGGGGTTGACCAGAGGTAATATGCAATAACTCCCGCCTTACCTCTACATTATGTGTGACCACTCTGCCTTTTGGAAATGTTCAACACAAGAGCTTACTTTTATTTGTCAGAACTATCGGATCACTGTGCCACAGTTTGGGCTGCTACAAGCTTGATTGCTTTACAATCTGTTCTGAACCACTAAAAAATAGAACACACTCAGCTGAAAGATCACATGACTGTTGTAGCTTTGACATGCAAAAATGCTGACATTTGAAATTTTTACACATGTGAGGGGAAAAGGGACAGTACAAGGTGCACATTATGCTAATTTTCTTTTTGAAGTTTAGAGAAGCTGTGGCATTTCCCCCCAAGATTGTATGCAATCATTCAAGCTGCTGGAAATTTATTTAAAAAAGTTAAGACTCAGCCATGCAATATGATGAATTTTCAAGGGAGTACAGATTAAACAAGTTAAAAATTAAAACATTTTGGCAGCTAAACACAGCAAAGTGAATCTTGAGTACGGCCCCTTACTTCAAGACGATCTATTTGGCTACATGTGCCATGTTTCAAATTTACCTCAATTGTTGGACCAATTCAGCACGAGGTTTCAAATAGTGCAACCCCACAATGCATATAGCTGCTTCCGTTTAAATGTCACTGATGGTTTTTACTGTACCAACTCAACAGTAACTCTTGATATAATTGGGCGAGCGAAGCGAGACTCTCACTAACAAGTCTCGATTGAGATTTGAAATTTTGGTATATATGGCAAAGTTCAAAGAGGTCAATGTGTCCACCCCCAGAGGCTACTTAAAAAACGTAAACATTAGCTTGGGCGCAAGCAAGAGAAAAGAAAAGACTTTGAAATAATGTCAGGAATAAAAATGGGAAAGAGGAAGAAGAGGAGAGTTAGATCTTGCAAACTTAGTGGAGTTCATTTTTATAAGTCACTAGAGAAAGTGTTATTTTCTAGAGCTCTGGTACAATAGAGCAGTTTTCAATGGAGTCAACTTTTGAAAGGTGGCTAGAAACAGAATCCTTTGGTTTAGCGAACCTTACCTGTATCATTTGACGAAATTTAATTGCATACAGTATCCTTTGAAAATCCATAGTTCAATTGTCAAGTCACGAAGTTAAAATGTAAAGTCTTGTGCTTGTGTCAGTGAACAAGTGTGTGTGTAAGTGTAAAAATGTGTGTTGCTAGAATAGCACAAATAAATCTTTAAAAAATTAACTAACCAATAATTATTATTAATGGTTAGCATTCTAATAGTACAGTGCATAAATTGCCCATTCAAAATGTATGGGAAAAATCGCTGTTCAATTCAAATCGCACGGGGAAAGTGAAATAGTGTGTAACTATGTGAAATAGCACGGTAACTAAGTGGAAACTAAGTGAAATACGCCGGTAGCTAAGTGAAATAGTATGGGTAAGTGCGCACACATGCAGTGTTAGTATGAGTAATAGCACGGGTAACCGTGCTATTCGGGATTAATAGCACGAGTAACGTGATTGAAATAGTACGAGGCGAAGCTGAGTGCTATTTCAATTGCTTTACAAGTGCTATTGATCCCTAATAGCACGGTTACCCGTGCTATTACTCGCTAATTTAAAAAGTCATTTGTAAATTGTAGCTATATTATATCGTTCACTCACTATCTCCTTATTTCAGGATTAGCTTCCACTGGAACTTACTTTTCAACGTGTGGCTCCTTGTAAAACATTCTGTCTAATACAGGTAGAGGTTCTGTGGTAAAGAAGGACATTGTCTCCAACTAAAAAACTGCTCAATCTGTACGTTTCCTAGGTTAACGCTGCACGTGTGCGCACTTACCCATGCTATTTCACTTAGCTACCGAGGTATTTCACTTAGTTACCGAGGTATTTCACTTAGTTACGTGCTATTTCACTTTCCCCGTGCGATTTCAATTGAACAGCGATTTTTCCCATACATTTTTGAATGGGCAACTTACGCGCCATACTATTAACCTTGGAAACATACAGTTCGAGTAGTTTCTAGTTGGAGACAATGTCATTCTTTACCACAGAAGCTCTACCTGTATTAGACGAAATGTTTTTCAACAGATTAGGAGGAGCCGTACGTTGAAAACGAAGTTCCAGAGGAAGCTAATCTAAAGAGATAGTGAGTGAATGATACAGTGTAGCTACAATTGCAAATGATTTTTATAAAAGCTGGCCTACTATTAGCGGGTGATAGAACAGGTAACCTGTGCTATTAGGGATCAATAGCACTTGTAAAGCAACTGTAAAGGAATTGAAATAGCACTCGGCTTCGCCTCATGCGGTTTCAATCACATTACTCGTACTATTAATCCCGAATAGCATGGTTACCGTGCTATTACTCATACAAATATAAATTTCAGCTAGACAAGCTCACTCGTTACTTGTGCTGAAGCACATCACTAGTTAATAAGCAAATCACGGTAAAGTTCAATTATCTGTATCGACAATTTAATATCATTTCATTCAGTCCAATAAAATTCAATCCCCCCCAATGAAAACCTCTAACTACAGCCACAAACTTCATGGCTTGACACGTCCTGTGCCTGTAGCTGTGCCCTAGACAAAAGTTAACAAGAATTTAACCCTCAGTGGCGCATGCGCGAGAGGGTTATAGTAGTAGTCCTGTCAGTCTGTCACGGTTTTGGAGACTACTGAAAATTCACCGATATGAACTTACACAGAACAATGATTTGAGACCTTTTATTGAGTACTTTTTTATTTTTAGCTGATTTTTGAGAAAATGTGAAGTTATATCAGCTCTGTGTGGGCACTTGTTGTTGTGGATAGCACTCCTTTCGTCACGAGATAATCACATGAGCTAACAATTTCTTGCAGTATGCGGTAGTTTGCTTTATGCTGAAAAGTTAACCGAGTCCTTGAATAGGAGCATCAGAACTATAGTCGAGGGCCAATTGAAACAGCATTTTTATTCACCATTTTCATTGCACAGCTATTATGACACCTGATTAGTCTTAGAAATAATTTTGTAATAGCTTGACAATGTATGGTATGGCTGAGGGTTAGTACTGTGGTGCTTCAGTTCTTATTATTATTATTATTATTACTATTATTACTCAGTCATTCTCGGCTGAAATAATTATAATAATAGCAAATTTTTGTTATTATTATTATTATTATCATCATCATTATTATTATCATCGTTAACATCAAATTTTTTAATTATGTAATAGTTACCTTAAAATCAGTGCCTTCTACTGCTAGAGATGCTTCAATGTAGTTTCTCTCTTTCTGAGATATGCGTGGGTGAGAAGATGGTGTGCTATAGCCTACCAACAGCCACAATGGAAGCCACAGAAGCCCTAAAGCTCCTGGAGGAAACAGCAACAAGAAAACAAACACAAACAAGCAAATAAAATGCAAAAAAACAACAACAAAAAAACAAAAAAACAAAAAAAAATACAAAAATGTGCAAAATATATAATTATGACGTTTGTATATTATTCTTATTCTCAACAGTACTCTCTCTCTCTCTCTCTGTCCTTTATAGAACTAGTGATGTGCTTCAGCACAAATGGCAAGTGATCCATTGTGCACAAGTAATTTAAACAAGAAGTTAGTGTTCCAGCTCCCTTACATCTAGCTTAGGAAGGCAAGACTGTTCCTTTATTAAGAATATAAGTATGTAGCCGCTGACTATATGTATGGAATTACTTTCTACTCATTTTCTTGGGTAGTGGTAGCTTCTGAAGTTCATTCTGACTATCTAAATGACCAGTAGCTCCTGACAAAAGCACTCAGCTACTAAATATGGTAAACAATTTTCATTGCCGTATCAACTAACCACTCGCTGCAACTTTCTGTGATGTGAAGGGAAAAAACCCAAAGTGGTTTAAGTTATTATTGCAGTGTTGAGCCTAACCATTAATAAAACTTGCTTAATTCTGAACAGAAGATTTAAAAGTTTGTGTGTAAAAAAAAATTCAGCTAAAATATTTTAGCTATTTGCTTCAAGATTGTGTATAAGCAGTACTGTAACACTCAACATATTCACAATGGAAGTCACAGAAGCCCTAACGCTCCTGGAGGAACAGCAACAAGAAAACAAATACAGACAAGAAACTAAAATACACACACACACACACACACACACACACACACACACTTGTTCACTGGATATACTAAAACAAAGATTTTTGCTGTATTCGCCTCTTTGTGGTTTGATTTAAGCAATGGGTTATCAAGTAAGATCAATATGTTGCTTAGAAGTTATAGCTATGATAAACAACACATCTACCATTACCACAGCCAGAGTTAAAAGTAAAAATATCGTCCTTGGAGACTAATTGGATCATTAAACACTTGATTTCATGAAATATATCGCACATCTTCAAGCAACCTAGACCACTTGTAACCATACCAAAGACATAAAACACAGACGGCCATCCTCCATCAAATCCATACTGCACCAGGAGACTGGATAAAGGAAAGGATAGGAAAGTTCCAATGTACAGGCCAGAGGAGGCAATACCATACAGTCTGCTTCGCTCCATGGGAGGGGCCCAATGTGACCAGAGCACCGTTATGGCAGGAAATATAACTCCCTTGAACATACATACATACATGCATACATACATACATACATACATACATGCATACATACATACATACATACATGCATACATACATGCATACATACATACATAAACACATTACACATACTATAGAATATGAGAAACACAGAGCATCAGTACTTGCAAAGAACGAGAAGCAATTTTTTAAAAATTATGTCAATAGATGAGTACGCCCATACAGCTATATATATATTTTTAATTAATATACAACTGTGCCTATACAGCTACACAAGTTGTGTCAATGGTAATGTAGAGACTGTGTGCATCCAAGAGACAGTGAGACATCAGCTACTACCATTATGTTAGTGGAGAGTGTCAGTTTAAAATTTCTTATGTTTAAGTTCTATAGATCATTGATTAACCTCAAAGAGTCCTTCTAGAAATCTGAGGAATATCAAGAGTTCCACTCTGGTGTAAGCAGCTAGAGGAGTCAGCAAGGTCAGTGCTGCCGTCATGGCAACACCCACTCCAAACACCCAGCGAGCACCAATTTTCTGAGCAAGCAGGCCGCCAGGTATTTGAGTGACAATGTAACCATAGAAAAATGACGATAAAATCTGACCTAAAATGAGAACATAAATTTGTGTGTGAAATATTAGAAATCACAAGGTATTTTTTTACTACTTATAATAAATGCATTACACCTGACCTTCTTCAGCTGATGACCATTGAAATATCTGTGAAAACAAACATAAATATGTGAGTGACTAAACATGTAAGGTAGACTACATCTTTGATTGTGTGTGTGTATGTGTGTGTGTGTGTAATGAATGGCATAATTGTAAACAAATGAATAGTATTAGTTTAACCTACTAGTAATTCAGATGATTTGCTATGTGAGTCAATATTCATTATTGTCAGAATAGATAAATGGTCTCTTTGCAATTGCAAAATGTACTCATTGCACAACTCTTTCATCCTCTCAGTTGATAAAATATAACTTTATACAGCCAATAAATACGTATTTAAAACTTAACCAGACGACCTCTGAGAAGGACTATGACTAAAAAAACACGCTGGGTTGCATTTAAAACATACACTTATTGAATGTAAAAATGGCTTCTATTTCAGTTGAGAATGACTGGTAATGAATTTAGGTGAGAGGTATGTCATCTTTCATTCAATTTGCCTTAGGAGTACGTGTAGTCTTGTCTACAGATACACTAGCATATGCTATGAAGTTCCATTGCAATCTTTGTAACATTTTATTGCTGGGTATTTGTTGAATGCAACAGAAATGATCAGCAGAAAAGAAAGAGCTAGGTAATAATAGTCAATATAATAATAATAGTAATAATAATAATAAGCACCTGTGGTGTGTCAGTCTCAGCATTATTTATATGGAAATTTTTATTATGTAATACGTATATCGTCATCATCATTATTATTATTATTACTATTAGAAGCAGGCATGACAATGGCCACAAATATTAAAAAGAACATCACTTGTCAATAACTGTAATTTGGGAAAGATTCCACATAATAACTCATTGGCTGAACGAATCACTCCTTATCAGAATTTTTTTTTTTTAATGCAAAAAAAAAGTTGTATTTATGTGTTGCATATGATTTACAAATGATAGCTGGAAGCACTGCTATTTCTATATGCTAGTTATAAATCCGATAGCCGTAAGCTTATAGGTATTGTCCAGTGAATTGTGGAGTAAAGTGTTTCTATCAACTATTGTCTGGCATAGCGTTTTGATAGACAAAAACTGTCAGACTTATTCAACAAATGCAAAACGTGCAGTACTAAATACAGGACTACTGAAATTAAAATTTAATACTTTAACATACACATCTGTCTTGTTCTCATAACAACTCAATGGTTAACTGGCAGGTAGACAATATTCAACCAGTTCATTGCCTGTCAGTTATGTGGCATCAGTGATCACCAAAAGTAACATACTCATATGCATCTATATATTTATTTATTTATTCCACACTAGATATCTTCACAATGTTATTTTAGGTACATAACCCATGAAATCAGCTGTATTGCAAGCTCATTACCCTAGTAGTTATAGTAACCGACCTAGCTCACCAGTTTTCGCTGGGTTTTTACAACTACCTTCCTCTGGTGAAGCCTACTCCCAACCAGGGGCCCTATAACAGCCAACTTTACATGGTGAGTTACCAGTCCTAGTACAAACTACAGCAGTGAAGATATATAGCATAGAATAAACCACTTACTACACACCATTTATTTAGTCCTGTCAGAGTGATACGGCAAGATATTTTACTCTCAGGCTTTATTTTCACTCCCTCTGGCTAGTGAAAATAAATTAGCCTGCTCGTGAAATATTTCGCCATATCATACCCTGACTCATGTAATAAGTACTATAACTAAATAAATGAATATAATATACAATATAATAAAGCTGTACATGCTAGTAATGAACTACCTTGGCTGAGCCATTCCTAGGAGTGGCTGTAGAACTGGCCATCTGGATTATGGCCACACTGAGGTTGGCTCTCAGAGCATATACGTTGACATAGCCAAGAAAAGTCACCACCGCCAGCACATAACGAGTAGGGATGCACGACAAACTATGTTGTCGAAAACTGTAAGACTCCAAATTTCCTAGAGTAGAAATTTTAAGTCAGCGAAACTGAGCAAATAAATTTCAATGCTGCATCGCTACCATTTTCTTGTATTGAAGGCAACAAACGTGTCTTCTCATCTTCCATGATTCGATTTCTCCGCAGCCTCACGCGCATGCCTGGGGCTCTCGTAATTCGTGGCTCGCGCGAATTACTTGAGTGTTACTCTCTTTTGCGCGTACTGGTTTAGCGGGGCAATGCATCGCTGTGGCTCCACCGTCTCCCCACCATACCCCCCTCCCTGGACGGTGTAGCCTGAACTTTTTGTATATTTATTGTCTTTTTCCTTTTTCTTTTCATATTTCATTTTGCGATATTTGCACGCATGCGTGATAAAAAAAAAAGTTTAGGGAAGGTACCCGTTAAACAGCTACATGTGTGTTATCACTGTATTGCTACTGCTCATGGCATAGTACAATATTGTTTGGACTGCGGACATTAAAGTAACATACAAATATAGTCAACCTAATAATATCAAAGAAATACATACAAAAGTATATAAAATAACGGAACAAATCTCAATGACTTGAATGAATATCACATTATCTGCAGTGTTTGAGAGCTTCTCTAATGGAAAGTTGAGACAATGAGTCTTTGTTTGCAGTCACAAAATTTTTCACCGCCTTTCTGTTGCTCCTACAGTACTGACGCAGAGCCCAACCAATGGCCTTGCGAATAAAGAACTCTTCTTCATGGCTTCTTTTCAAGCAAAAGGAGAACAGCAGTTTTTCATCAGTTTTTTCTTTACGCTGCAACTGATTGTGTTGTGCATAATGTAACACATAAAGAAAACCTTCACCTATGAAACTACTACAAAACAATTTCAGTATACCCTGGGGTATGTAAATGTCTATTAGTTGGAATGTGTTATAAATGCAGAATCCACTCATTACTGAGCACCTGAACTAATCTACCCACGGTCATTACACATCCCTCTGGTTTATTGGTGAGGTATTATTGTTAGCCCAACCTCACATACCTGGTGTAGAATAGCAACTCTCCTCAGCCACATATTCTCATGGTCTATCCATTCCTGAACTAATAGAAGGCCTGAATGTGGAACCTTCTCAACAAAATAGCCAATTACTATTGACACCACAAAAAGTAAAAACAAAGTAAAACACACCAATACCAAAACACTTCCAATACCAAAACACTTCCAATACCAAAACACTTCCAATACCAAAACACTTCCAATACCAAAACACTTCCAATACCAAAACACTTCCAATACCAAAACACTTCCAATACCAAAACACTTCCAATACCAAAACACTTCCAATACCAAAACACTTCCAATACCAAAACACTTCCAATACCAAAACACTTCCAATACCAAAACACTTCCAATACCAAAACACTTCCAATACCAAAACACTTTATTTTATTGAAAAGAAGAAATGAGATATCATTACATAAGTATTTTTAATTTTTTTCTTCTTTCTAGTGCATTCACTTTAATTGTCATAAAATCATTTATTAGTTGTGGTCTAACTATAAAAAAAATGATTTCCCTATATTGATTACTTCATATTTATAATTTCCATCTAGTTTGCTTTGTAAAAAACGTATTATGAAGAGCATCCTATGAGTAAATACAAGTGTGTCACACTACCTGGATATGATATGGCATCCACTGTATCCCACCAACTCTTTGTCACCAAGCAGTGTTTAACTACACCCACTGCCTCATCAAAGCCTTCACTTAAAAGAACATCCTTAAATTTCTCCATCAAGTCCACACCACAGCTTTGGAATTCTCTTTTATCTCCTTCCCACAATTCACATAGAAGAGAGGACAAAGAATCAAACTGGTGGAGTTCTTTATCAAATCTTTCCACAAACTCTTTTAGCATAGTTCGTCTCGGAGGAGATTTGATGCCAAAAAATGGGAACTGTGATCGCATATATTTTTCTATGGAAGGTGCATACTTTGCACATTCTGGGTTACTTTTAACATAGGAAGATAAGAGGTCTTGAAGGGCTAAAAACAGATCTGATGATTTTTTTCCAATCACTTCTGAGCTGCTAGGATCAATTGATTGCTTTTCCCTTTCGTCCCTGCTCTCCTCTATAGGACTGACAATGCTTCCGGGTGTAGGTTTGACGCCACCAACACGTTTTCTACCTCTCCCTTTCTTTGTTTTTGGCATACCTATCGCCACCTCTTTGAGAGAAGAATTTGTAAAACGCACCGTCTCGAGTGGCGATACTTTACCACACGTTTTTCAATAAGGTAAAGGATAATATTTTATGAAGATTAACATACACACTTAATATAACAGATTACTGGCTGCATGATTGGTAGTCATAGTGATATTACATTACACAGCACTGAGTACATTGGATGAATGAGAATATGATAATTTATTTAGTGGTTTTGCCACCTTGATTTCTAACTCCTCCTCTGTTTTGCAACAGTTTGGCAACTTCATGGTGCCCAAAGCACACCGCCTCATCAAGGGCAGTGCTTTTCCACCTAAACCACAGAGACATAAACTTTCAAAAACATTAAAAAAATAATAATAATAAAATGAACAAAAGCATGCACATTACAACTATAATAGCTCAAGTGCAGACTGAACCCAATCATTAGTATTTTAGTCAAAGCTTGTGGTAGATTCAAATCAGTATATACTTCCTTTTTATGGGTTAATTTGACTATAAAACGTGGAGACTTCTAGGAACACCATGGACTATTGACGGCAAAAATTCTGCCAGAGTGTGTATCATTGATCCTCACTTACCGATCCTCAGCATTGACGGACACCTGCGGTGAGTCCAGCAACATTTCCACCACCTTGAGCTGCCCCTCGGCTGCTGCCACGTGCAGGGCAGTTCTCCCGTCATAGTTACACAGACCCAAATTGACACCAGCCATCTTGTAGCGCTGCAGGGAGCTGAGGGCCCCAGCACGGGCAGCATACATGAGCGAAGTGACATCTTCTTCCATGCGCTGGTTGGTACGCCATCTTGGGTTACCCTCACGTATCATGCTGTCGTAT
>WLWD01005940.1_pt1:97500-142873 | contig 142873 bp, 121 predicted proteins | sample 6712731 | NCBI WGS metagenome assembly WLWD01 (sample SAMN12718690, study PRJNA576275) | sponge metagenome | isolation source: marine sponge | host: Mycale hentscheli | place: New Zealand: South Island, Marlborough, Capsize Point | collected 2014-11-01
GCTCAGGTCTGAACAGACACAACATGCCTTCATCAACACGGTGTGTGTGCATGTGTGCGCGTGTGGTGTGGTGTGTGTGTGTGTGTGTGAGTGAAGATATTGAATCCTCACCTGCAGAGTTGAGATCAAGGGAGTTGAAGGACTGCCCACTGGGTTCCTTGCCGACATGAGTGTGAACTTGATCTGCTTCATACTCTTCAACTGCTATGCCATACGTGAAGCACTTGTTACCTGACTGCATGGTAAAGGAGTGTCCAAAGTCGCCCACGGAGTGCCTGGATCATGACCGGTGTGAACACATTATTAGACGAGACTGAACTCACAATATCACACATCCTCACCGCTGGCCATTGACTGTGCATAGAGACACGCCCCACAAATTAGGATCCACTCGAGCTAGTTCAGGGATATAATTTGCTGTCTACAAGTTTACATTCGCATACAGCCATATAAAACACTTAACAAAAGCCAGCTACCGTACTTGTGTTATCTGTAGTTGCCTCTAGTGTAAACAAGAAACAATGCTATATAGACTAAAGCTTGCATCCTATAATTTATGAAAGCAGCAAAGCAGGGCTTATAGGTGTCATTTTAAATTCCCTGACCTATCTATAAGACATTGCTCTTAAAAACCATGGAAATTGGATGCTGTAACACGTTGATTCTTTAAACTCCGCAGAAATCTGTTCTATAACTCACTTCTCCTCCTGAAATCTCCAAGCATTCATTGTACAGAGAATCTATCTTTTGAGAGAACTCAATGAAATCTGGAATGACAAACTTTCCCCTCAAAGCCGTCTCAATAAGAGGTATGTTGGGAGAGACGGCTCTACACAAACAACAATACAATGAAGCATCTAATCTGGAAGTAATACTAATCAAGAGACAACTTATTATATTGGCAAACCTATTTGCAATTTACATAATGAAAATTGCTAGCAGCTTACTCAATGAAATTTTCCTGTGATACTTTGTCAGAGTCAGACCATAACTGTAACTTGTCCAAGGTGACTTTTAGCCTTGGGTCAGTCAGTCTTAAACCGGTTTTTTGAATATCCTGCTCTCCATGGAACACACAAACATTTATTTAAAAAATGTGTGTAGCTAATTAAAACAAAATGAAGTTCGAACAAGACTACTATATATAGTACCTGAGTAAATCGAGATACACACACAGAGTTTTCCTCTCTGTACACGCGAATGAGATGTTCGTACATGTCTTCATGGTAAACTCCTGGCGAGCTGCCCACTAAGTTTCTGGAAATAGTGGATACACGTCCTGAAGAAGGTGAGAAACGAAATCTCGCACTTATAGGTTGGTGTCGTATTGAAAACCACTTCGGTGAACTGGAGGCAAGTCTAGAAGTCATAACTCTACAGAGCACCTGACGACAATTAATTGTCTCAAACCATAAACTTAGCGCCAACCCCAATAATTAAACATGCCGACGAAACAACTGGACGACATTTCCAGAGTAACCACTACACCGCGGTGATGGTGATTTGTTATTGTATTATTTAATAAAAAATAAAATAAAATAAAAGATAAAATGTACAACTTTTAATGAACTGAGAGAGTGAGAGAAAGGAGAGTGATTAGTTAGATTCACAATGATGCAGTTAGAGCTCGAGCCACTTTGGATGCAGGTTGTCTCTTCAGTGCCTTGCAGATATAGGTACTGGCTTTCATGAGTTCCTTCATATCTACACCCTATTGAACAAACACACACATTTTGCCATTATTATAGTTGCAGTTAATTATTCCAACACACACACACACACACACACACACACACACACACCGTATTGATGCCCATGCCATGCAGCATGTAAACCACATCTTCGGTGGCAACATTGCCCGAGGCACCCGGAGCATAAGGACAGCCTCCCAGGCCGGCTATGGAGGAGTCAACCACAGTCACACCCATCTGAAGCGCCACCAGGATGTTAGCTAAAGCTTGTCCATAAGTGTCGTGACAGTGGACGGCCAGAGCAGAGACGGGAAGATGAGCTTTTACCTCTGACAACATTTCACACATGGTACCTGCATCCAAATATCACATTGGTATAAGTTACTCAACACACACACACACACACACACATACTGTGAAGTACTTGAGTAATCAGTACACAACTGTGACAACCCTGCTATACACGAACATCAATGCCTACACTGTCAGTAGGTAAGGGGACACACATTCACACAAAAGTGATGAGAGAAGTGAAAATAAAAATTGGTGTGCTTGAGCACAAATGGCAAGCAGCCTTGCTGAGTTTAGGTAGTCTAGAAAGTACCTTTTACTACTAAAAAGCTCTGTATCCTAACAACTTAATTACATATTTGTATGTGTGGGCGGGAAAGGCCCACATGAAGAATAAAAGAACTGGGTGTGTGTGTGTGTGTGTGTGTGTGTAACGTAACACTGGGTGTGTGTATGTAACGAACATTATGTTGGTCAATAGTTGTTGTTGAGTTCTATGTCATGAGTTGTTTGTTATGTTATTTCACCTGTTGATAAGTGTAGTAGAACTTTTGTGTGTTAGTTTGTCTGTCAGAGCAGGAACTCTGTAGTATTTTGTGTGACTTTTGGGTGTGGTTTGTGTTTTGTATTTAAGACCTGTAGTTATGTGCCCTGTTCAGTCTTGGTTGTGCATTCGATTTGCCAAAACTATTTCACCAGAGGAGAGCCATCTGTAAGTCACCCGAGTGGGGCGGCTTTGCTAAGGGAGAAGTATAGTGGTGATAGTGAGGAAACGTTAGAGGGGCAGGAGGCAAGGAGCGAGGAGGAAGTTTTTGTGGAGGCAGAGAATATGTCAGAACAGGGGGGGAGAAGTAGTTGGTGTGATTGAGTTATTGAGGATAATGGTTGAGAGGGATGCGGATAGGAATAATAGGGAGGAAGCTAGGAGGGTTGAAGAGGAGCAGAGGAGGAAGGCTGAGGAGGAAGCCCGTCTGAACGAGATGAGGGAAATGTTTAAACAGATGAATGAGGTGGAGCAGATTAGGGTGGATAGGTGTAAGGTTGAGGAGATTGAGAGGCGGAGGGCAGAGGCTGAAGCCATGAGAGATTGTGAAGTGGAGGTGGAGAAATGGGTGGAGAAATTGGTGACCAGGCTCGGGGAAAGACTATACGTTAGAATCAGTTCGCTGATGGATGAGGGAGCGGGTGAGACTCCTATCACGTATGTGAAAGCCATGACGGGTGATGAGATTGTGGATCTGGTTAGCAGGAACTGCAGAGGTTTGTTTCAAGGAGCGAAGTCAGTGGAAGACTGTGTGTTTGCTTTGGCGATGGCTATTACCAGGCAGGTCATTCCCAGCGGGGGCAAAATTTTCATGGAGAATAAGACTGTGACAAGCATGAGGGAGTTGAGGGAGTGTTGGTGTAGCTGGATGTCAGGTAGGATGAAGGGCAACTTTTTAAAGATTTTGGGCGGAAGCAGTGGTGAAGGTGCAAGGTCGGGCAAGCCGGTTGGGAGTGGTGGCCCAGGTAGCAGGACGACTGTTACCTGTTTTGTGTGTGGAGAAGCAGGGCACCGGGCTGTGGATTGCAAAGCTAGGAAGGGTGGAAGTTATGATGTTGATCGACCCTCTAGCTCAAGTAGTAAGCCCAGGCCCCTCACATGCTACAGTTGTCAACGAGAGGGCCATAAGAGTACCGACTGCCCACTGAAGAAAGTAGGAAGCGCTGTTAAGAAGGAGCCAGGAACTGGAAAGGTAGCAGCAGTGAACAAGACCACAGCTAGGGTACGTAACGTGGGAAGAGTTCAGGGATGTATTGGTTGTGCCTAGGGAATGGAGAGGAAAGGTGTTAACCATAGCACATGAGAAGACTGGGCATCTGGGGGTTGATAAAGTATCGGCTATGGTGAGCAGGCATTTTCTTTGGCCAAGTATGCAGAGGGACATCGGAGCTCACGTGAGGGGGTGTGATGTGTGTCAAAGAAAGAGCAAGTATAAGCCTAAGAGAGCTCCCATGGTGGAGAGGCCGGTTTTGAGTGAACCATTCGAGGATGTGGCGGTGGACACAGTGGGTCCATTGGCTAAGGGCAAAGGAGGGTGCAGGTTCTTGCTGACCTATGTGTGTCTGGCTACGAGATGGCCAGAGGCTGTTCCACTCAGGTCTATCACGTCTCAGGCGGTAGCAGAGGCCTTGGTATCAATATTCAGTAAGACGTCGATTCCTGAGAGGATGATGACGGACCAGGGTAGCCAGTTCTGCTCTAGGACACTAAAGCAGGTCTGCGGGGGGGTTCTCACCTTTGACTTGGTTTATGGGTTTAGGGTGAGTACACCATTGGAGGCGTTGTATTATGGGCTGCATGAGGCGAGCTACGAGAAGATGGACGTGTGTAGTTGGGTTAGAAATATGGCTGAGAGGTTGGAGTTAATGCGTGACTGTGCTGAGGCGAAGCTGTTGAAGGGAAAGGAAAGCAGGTTGAGGTTGGCAAACAAGGGTAGGGTACAAAGCTGAGGGAGTTTGGGGTTAGTGACAAGGTTTTGTACAGAATACCGGGGTTGAGCTGCAAGCTGGCGGATTCATGGGAAGGGCCTTATGAGATCTTGGAAAGGGTAGGCGAGGTGAATTACCGAATTTGCAAAGTGGGGGCAAAGAAACACAGCAAGGTGATTCATGTGAATTGCATAAGGAAGTATGTGGAGAGAGGTGAGATTGCTAGGTTGGATGCAGTGATTGAGGAAGATGAGGAACCAAGGAATGGGTTGAGGGGCGTGTGCGAAGGGTATGACGAAGAGGAGTTGGGACAATTGATTGGGAAGTATGATGCGGTATTTTCAGACGCACCAGGGCGTACCAAAAAGGTGGCGATGATAATGGACACAGGTGACCACCCACCAGTGAGGCAGGCCCCTTACTCGGTTCCGTTAGGGCTGAGGGAAGAGGTGAGAAATGAGTTAGGGAAGTTGGAGTCGGGTGGTATCATAGAGAGATGTGATAGTGTGTGGGCATCACCCTTGGTACCTGTGCGGAAGAAAGACGGTGGGTTGCGGTTGTGCGTCGACTTTAGGAGGGTGAACGTGGTGACTGTAAAGGAGCCGTACTATATCCCTGGGTTTGAAGAGATGCTGGAGATGGTTGGAAAAGGGAAGGTGTTGTCGAAGGTGGATCTATCTAAAGGATTTCACCAGGTCGAAGTCGCAGAGGAAGATAGGGACAAGACATGCTTTGTCTGTCCCTTTGGGAAGTTCCGATTTATCAGGATGCCTTTTGGGTTGACAAATGCCCCATCAGTCTTCCAGAGACTGATGGACAGTGTGTTGGTGGACTGCATGGACTTTGCCCAGGTTTACATTGACGACATCTTGGTGGTGTCAGGTAGTTGAGGGGAGCATTTGGGTCATCTGAGGAGGTTATTTGAGGTATTGGAGATGGAGGGTCTAACGTGTAGGAGGAGCAAGTGTGTTTTTGGAAGAGTGAAACTGGAGTTTTTAGGTCACATTGTCGGTGACGGTGTGATTAATGTACCAGAGGCCAGGGTGAGAGCCATCAGGGAGCACCCCAGGCCTAAGTTGAGGAAACAACTGAGGGCCTTCTTGGGGATGGTAGGGGACTACCGGCGATTCATCAAGGATTTCCATCGCTGGTCCTCTGTACTCACTCCTTCGACGTCTAGGAATGCGGCTCGGGCGGTGGAGTGGACGAGCCAGATGACGGAGGCCTTTGAGGGCCTTAAGCGTGAGTTGGGTGTGAGTGTTTCACTATGTGTGCCATGTGTGTCAGACAAGTTTGTTTTGGAGTGTGATGCCAGTGCTTCAGGTGTCGGAGCGGTGCTGTCGGCATCCAGAGGGAAGGAGCTGTTGCCAGTGGCGTTCTTCTCCAAACAGCTGCAAGGAGCTCAGACGAGATACAGTGCTCAGGAGCTGGAGGGCCTGGCGTTGGTGGAGGCAGTGGAGCATTTTGCTTATTACCTTATCTCACTCGGTTCGTGGTGGTGACGGACCACAAAGCGCTGGAGACATTGAGGACAGCCCAACAGCACAACAGGAGGTTACATCATTGGGCTTTGAAGCTGGCTGTATTCGATTTCGAAGTGCGATACCGTCCAGGCCAGCAGAACATGGTTGCGGATTGTTTGAGCCGCTGTCACAATGAAGAGGTCCTATCGAGAATCGATGCTGAAGAGGAGAATTAGTTTAATTAAACTCTAAAGACTCAACCTTTGGGTGGGTTACAGTTCGCTAAGAGTTTGAGAGAGAACCCCTGGATTCTGGTGGCAGCAACTACTTGCTGTTGCCGAGTGCGAGCTGAACTAGAGCGATCTATTTAGATATTTCCCGAACTCAACCCACAGTATGGACAGTACATGGTCTGTAAGTGTTCACAGGCACTTTTTTAAACCCCATTTCTTCTCCAGCCTTATTCGACTTAAAACTGTTCAAGAATGCTTACTTTTTCAAGTCACAAAAAATTGAGGAAAGTGGTTATCAATACCTATAATACCCGTACTCCTAAAAATAAACTTATCTTAGTTAAGTATGGAATGTGAGCCAGAATATTAATACATTAGATTTAACATAATCTATTAATTCAGATTACTGCTTGAGTATTTTTTTCTCCCTCCTGTGTAGCAGTTTTCCCGTGATTGATTTTTATGTCTATCAGCATAAATAATATCTGTACGGGCCTTTTTTTACAGCAGTTTTTTCTTAGTTGCCTTCTTATTGGTGAGCAAGTGAGCCCATTTAAAGTAAATGCAATACAGTAGACCCTCAATTATCCGAACACCTCAGGACCGAGGGTTGTTCGGATATTTGAAATGTTCGGATATTCGAAATAAGTCATTTTTAGCGAGAGTTCGGATAAACGGGGTTCGGATAACTGAGGGTCTACTGTACTATGAAAACAGAAAACAACAACATAAAAGGACCGGTTAATTGTACAATGTCTAACAACAACAACAAACTAAAATCTCTTTCTCCACCAAACACATGCATATTATCCATAATACTCAGCAAGAGCTACAGTAAGCCTATTACCTAAACATCTCACATACACTCATTATTACTCACCTGGAGTTCCAACTCCAATGGTGTCTCCTAAAGAAATCTCATAGCAACCGAGTTCTTTCAGTTTGACTGCAACCTAAGCAACAAGCAGATAGACACATTGAAGTTACTGCTGCCAACATTTGCTAACATACGTACATGAGCGACTGCCTTAGGAGAGACGCGACCTTCATAGGGGCATCCAAGAACGCAGGAAACATACCTAGTGCAGGAGAGAATCAAATAAAGCAACCTTATGAAAGAAACACTTCTTATTGAGGCTTATGAAGCAAGCATTTACTGGAGAAAGATGATACTTTACCTGATTTGAAACACTCCCTTTCCAAAATGTATATCAAATAATGCAATACATAAAACAACCCATTCCAGAGTGCAATACAAACCCATACTTTCATACAATACACAATGTCCTGAGCCTGAGGGATAACTGGTGATTGAATATTTACAATGACTTACCCATAGACACTAAGTTTTCACAGTACATATCTAAACAGTAAGCAAGCTAGTCCAGTTAACAATGAGATTCAATAGTTAGGCAATTCTGTGCTAAAGAATTGGAAATGGTAAATTAGATCTCAATATATGTCGGTTGTGCATCAGTGAACAACCTGTGACTGATACCTAAACATGCTGCTTACTAATGGTAAAGGGGCATCAACTTTCTAACTCACCCTCTCACTGGGATCCCTTCTCTTTTGGCTGCCTCACAAACTTCTCTGAATCTCTCCAAACTCTCATCAATGCCACAGTTTATATTCTTCCTGCACATACACATACCACACACACACACATAGATGATAGTAATAACAAAACCATAGTTAATGTATGCTGTAAAATGTACTTGCTAAAACTTTCAGATGCCGCTCCAAATATGGCCACTTCTTTAGCACCCGCTGACACCTATATATAATATTCACTGTGAACACTAAAAATAACATAGTAGTCCTAGCTATATAAGGAGGTTGGACAACAAATACTAAGATTAAAATTCAATTTAAGCTAATTTTGCTGGTTTAGTTACAGAGATGATTGATTCAATGACATTGTAGCCAAACAAAAAAAAAATATGTGTGCAATCAATGGCAAAGTGAGTTTTGGTGCTAATGTGTCTGAGTGACTTCGCAAGTACGTAGGAGAAGTTTTTTTAAATTTCTATTAAATTTTTTCCCATATTATGTAATTTTCATCATGGATGAAATCCATTGCGCCCATCTGGTAGTCTCGACCTCCATTGGCATTGCAAATGCAGGCCAAAGTAGTGCAAACCTTGTCTGCTACATGATAAGTGCAAGTATGAGACACAGTTTTAATATCGCTGTCTATTAATTACACGAATACCAGAATTATAAAACTTTTAACTGAGCTAACTGAGGCTTGATGATGTGGTAACCATAACCATATATTCATCAATTATTTACTTACAGCTTCTTGGAATCCTCTGAGGTTAGGTGTCAACACTGGGTATGTCACACCTGGTTCCTTGGTGATGCTCCTCATCACTTCACTGTGATCAGCCATCTGAGCACGCAACACATAATATCTGTGAGTGAGGGCGGAGTCACAATTGGTATATAAATGTCTTTGGTTTAGGTTTTATAATTGCTTAATATACGTGTTGAATTATATTTAAAATGGCCATTATGTTCCTAGGTTAGGCAGGAGTTGTGTGTGTGTGTATGTGTATGTGCATGCGTGTACGTGTGTGTGTGTGTGTGTGTTATGTAAACCTGCAGACAATGCACAATCATCACCAGACAACAACACCACTGACTGACCTGAGGCACCCATTTGGCAGATACGAAGCTGGTAGGTTCAATGACTGGTAAACCAGTTCTGGAAAGAAGATTAATCAGAGAGACTTTCACGTCTGTAGGTACAACCTCTTTCTCATTTTGAAGTCCATCCCTAGGACCGACCTCTACTATCTTCACAGAACTAGGCACAGGAGTGGGCAGAGTAGACAACATCTAGTGAATCATTATTTCAATGTTCTCATAAATAGTTCTAGCTTTATTTGCTTCTTCCAACTAATTTGCATCTTTCTTAAAATACGGTGCAAGTTTCGTACTCCACCAAGTATTCATGCAATCATGCACAAAAATGGCTGCACTTCTTACATTTCTGACCATGAGTGTACAACTTTATGTATCTCCTAGTCAGTCAAACCTTGAATCCCTGACTCATAGTTAATGGAGTGCCACTTCCACACGACGTCTTAAATAGCTGTCATTTTCCAATGAAGTCGTTACATCCAGTATACAGGATAGTATTATAATATGTATAATTTAGCTATCAAAGCTACGGTGCCTGAGCAAACAATTAAATGCCTTACCTCGGACTTTCGACTAGTAGAAACAGGGAATAGCCCTTTCCGGGTCATGAAACCCTTCGGTACCCTAAACTTAAAATTTGCTGCCATTTGCAATTTCAAATTAATGCTCACCCATACACACATTTTTTTGAAGGCGGGGCTCATACAAAATATGTGCGACGGTTGGTGTTGTATAACAGTAGCGGGAGCCAAACCCTTTACCAACTATAAATGCAAAATGGGAAGTGATGGTGAGTAGGACCTGCCAGAATATGCTAGAAATATTTCGAATATTATTCCTATAAGTGAATGGTTATAGTAATAAGTTGAGTAATTGAGTTAATTCTCACTAGTTCCTAGAGATTCTTCCAGTGAAAACCTTGTGTCTCAGGACAACTTACCCTTTATTGCTCTTCTTAGCCCCCATTTAGTTTAGAATTATTCCACTACGCTGATTAACGTGTATTCAGAAAAAAATATTAGCAATCTGGCATGACCTAGTGGAATTACAGTATACTAAAAATTGATCTTATCCTACTGATATAAATTCAAAGTGGGAAGTGACAATATACAGATCGAGCTAATCCTGCTGATCCACTATTGCCAGTGGAGTAGGAATGTTGAAGCGTCAATACTTTTATATTTAAATTTACACAATATATAATTTTAACTCACACATTCAAATTTAATGGCATATAGCTATAATGGTTAAAAAAAAGTAAAGTCACCCACCCCCTTGATTGTTGTTGATCAATAAACATGTAGTAAGCAATGGTTTAGTCTCTACTGTGTCATGAAAATTTTCATACAATTAAGGGCAGAAGAAAGTTTAAAAAACATGGTTATTATTAACATCCAGACACACCTGAATCAAATGATCCAAGTCATGTCAACAGTCTAGGAAGTACTGCAGCAAATCTTTGGACAGCACCTTCAGAGTTGGGAGGTCAGAACACCATTAACAAAAGTTGGGAGGGCATGTGTGTGCCCCCTATCCCCCCTGCCCCTTCTCCACTATACATGTAGTGTCAATCACATAAAAACAAAAGCTACAGTAATGAAGTAAACAATGACCACGATACAATACAAGGGTGACAAGAATGAGTCATAAATAAATGAGTGTGCTGCGTCTGCTGTTCTCTCTCCAGTCGTACTCATGGGCAAGGTCCACGTAACTGACTGTGGAAACACACACACACACACACACACCAATGCACACATGAACACACATACATACACAAATGAGGTCACATGAATCTGTAAACTTACAGTCTTCATCTTCACTGTCCTCGTAAACAGTATATGTTGGCTTGGTCTCCTTCGAGCATAGTAGGAGCATGCTCTGTACCAAACTCACCACCTACAAGATTAGGTTTACTTAAGCAACCACCCAAACCACCAAAAAAACAAAAACAAAAACAAAAACTTCATTATTATTACTATTATTATTATTATTGCATAAAACTACAAGTTATTTGAAAACACTCTGTAGTAAATATAATATAAGAACACAAAAGTAAATTTTGGTAAGTTTGTCATATTATTATGAAATTTTAAAATCAAAATACCGCAATAATTGTTGATTCAGGAAATACTAAATCATTAAAAACTGATGAAATAAATATAATACCACATGCGCCGAGTTTTGTATAGCATCTTTTGTTTGTGGGTTGAAGGAGGTAGAGATATTAATGCAACTAAATGTTCAAACAGTGAATGTGTGTCTTCTATGAATAAACACTCCAAGAGGAATAGGAAGCTAAATCGAATTGGTGCAGCCATTATAACCACACCCACTCATTCATTGAATTAATATGATTAAAAGACAATGTAGAAGTTAATTTTTTTATCAAACGAACCAATATTTTTAGTCTATGCTCAAGTTTCTGATAATTTTTAATTGCCACTGCAATCACTTTGAACAATTCTGTACAAGCAGATTAAGATTCATGACAAATAATTTTTTTTTTAAATTATAATTATATGAAAAAAAAAATTGCCATTTGTCAACTTCAATAGCAATGGTTCAGAACTTGTCAAAAACTTCAGAACTTACTTCAAAAGTTCTGAAAGTTGTCAAACACATGGGACTTAGTCTGACTTTTGCTTTTCTTGACCCCAAGTTCGAGAAATCCTCATTTTTAAATGTTTTTTTTTTTTTTTTTTTTTTTTTAAATTTATTATTTAGGCAGTGATCAGTATTAGTGGTGATTCTCAATTTGAGACAACAATTTTAAATTTATCCTTAATTTTATCACAAACATGTTTCCTACACACTCTCATCCTCTCCTACCACATCTCCCATGACTAACCAGCAAGAGCATGAAAATGCTGGCATGAATAGTCTCTACAATGGAGTAATAGACAAGGCAGCTACTTCTGCCATCATCTCTCTGACCACTGACGGAGAATGTGCCACTCCCCCCTTCACTACTCTCATCGAAACCGTCCTTGCACAGTACGCCATGTGCTCTCCAGAAGTTGTCTCCGCCACCTAGATATTTCTCCATCTAATGACAAAGATAACAATTGCAGCACATGTCACATTAGCATGACAATTTAATGCAAATCATAGCAGCAAATCATAGCAACAATAGTATATTTCACACACGAAGACCCATCACAAAATGTCTGGTCACAGCTTACATTTAATCACTGTTCCCACAAATTCACTTACTATGACCACTCGCACTTCCTGTAGTAGCTGATGTTAATTTACTGCCATTAGGCTATGCTATTAGCCATGTAGGGATTCATGACTCACCTCATTCAGCAATCCCACTTCATTATAGACAAACACAACCACCAGGTTCAGAAGAAGAGCCAGTACACTCCATATGGAATACTAAATACACGTATACACACACCAATGGACATGACTTTAAATGATCAAGAGTTTAGCTCTTTCCCTACTCAAATCAATGCACCCAATTACAGTTAGACATGATTATAATAATCTCCTTAGCGACATCCATGCTCCATTTCCACAATAACATTATAAATAGATTAATATGGTGTTTCCATCAAAGATGTGTCTTCAACTATAGGCTAAGAGAAACGGAGACTACACACACATGCGCACACACAAAAAAGGTACACACATACACATGCACACACATGTGACCATTGTACACAACTCGGCTTTTTAGCCATGCCATTAGCAGTTTAATGCACGCAGCTGACTGAGGCCAGTGTTGACTACAGATTTCCATGTAAACACTCCTGGACCGCAGGACATTCGACTCAATGGATCAAGATCTGCTGGCATACCAGGCTTAGTGGGTGACCAATGAAGTGACATCTATTAGAACAGCTTCATTCAAGGGTGATATGCTGCTTTTACAATTGTGTGTCGATCTATATAGCTACTTTACTTTTTGGTCTGTAAAATAAGAGTTTAATGTTGACCTTGTCGTAATCAATGGCTGCACGGACAATGCAACATATGCTCTTCTGTTCCGCCAGTGGGAGCATTACATGCATCAGCCACAAACACGACCATTTCATATCCATCACGTACACATTAAGAGGAAGAGCACGAAAGAGAGCAGAATGGGAACATCAAGTGACACCAAACCAACTGCCACAGTCACAGATCAAAAGTAATAAGTGATCGTCATCACGTGTACATAATAGAAACAAAGTGTGACTACATTATAGTACTTATCCAGCGACTATGGCTTCTGACATCATCCTTAGTTGAACTTAATCTGCTAATGAATACTACTGACTCGAATCCATGCGCCATAATAACTAACTCACCAGGGCGAAAACAACTTTTTCTCCAGCACATACTCCCAGTAACCCCACCATAGAGCAAAAGGAAGCTGCAGAATTTAACAGCATGGTACTCCACATCTCACCAAGGACGTCTATTACAGTCCTTTCCAAACTAAGAGCCTGCAAGCAAAAAAAGACATAACAGTGAGTGAGCTTGCTTTATTCCTCATTCAAATTTGAAGCACTCACAAGACACAAGATCAAAACTACGACATGCGTCGCCATGACTCGTTTTCTCCATCCCGAATACTTTCTTCTTTTCTCCGTTATTCTCATGTTGATATAATAACGGTACGATATAGCTAGGTGTATAACAGTAAAACTGATTGCTTGTACTTTTATTGCCCGCAAGAAGAGCAGAATTCTCAGCTCAGTCCGCACATGCGCAAAACACGAGTTCCTATGACGTGTGGTAAGGTGTCGTTCGCTTACTAATGGAAGAGCTCTCAAGCTTTATTGGAGTGCAGGAAAAATGGTTGGACGGTTGGTTATCAGCGTTGGGGTGGACGAGGCAGAGTTTGGAAGTTGTTAGTTCTTATTTTTTCCACTCACTTTTTTTTCACTCATTTTATTTATTTATTTTTTTGGCAGTCGGAAGGGGACCTTTTAGTTCAATGTCCTTTCAACTGTCACCACTATGTGAAAGAATCCTCGCTGGAAGGCCACGTGATAAAGTGCTCAAGGTCCTTGTCTTTGAATACCGCCATTAATTCTATGATTAATGAGGATAATAGTGATTTAGAAGCTGACAGCCAGTTCCTATATGGAAAGACCAGCGCAGAAGTGCTTAGAATTGGTAAGTTTTACATTGACTTTTTTTTTATCCCATGTGAGTAGACGTAATCATAATATTCTATACATTGTTTCACAAATTTCAGCCATTTTATAATGGCCGTAGATCAGGGTTGTGGCAATTACAGGAGTAAAGTAATCAATTACAATTACAATTACTTAAAATTTTTGCTTCTCAATTACAATTTCAATTACCAATTACACCTTTAAGAACTAATTACAACAAATCTGTTAGCAATTACATACAATTACATCACATCGCCTCCTCAGGATAAGTGGTCATATAATAGGACCCACAAAGTTTGTAATTTTGTTTTAATTCATCAATTCTTCTTAAAAGAGAAAAGTTATTTCTATCTACATTAAAAATTATAAAAACTGAGAATCCATTTTCTTGCTAGCAGTCATGTGCTTTAGAACTGACCCTTTACCAAAGTGGTCTTTGACCCCAACTACTTGCCAATTACAGGTATGCAATTACAATTACAATTACAATTACTGCAGATGGTGTAATGATTACAGCTAATTACAATTACCAATTGCAATTACCACAACACTGCCGTAGATTCACACACCAATTACTTAGTCTCGCGGGCCAGACCCTTTACCCAATATGAAGAGAAAGAAAGGGTCTGGTCAAGTTCATGTATGCGTTTGGTCTCACTGGTCCTGGAATTTCTCGGACCGGTAATTGGTTTTAAGTGACAGTGACCTCACTATATAAACAGAGACGTTCGCGCGCAAATTTAGCTTGGTTTCTATGGAACTGTAGGAATGAATTGCTGCTTATGCCAGAAACGTCTTGCAACGGACTTTCCATAGCCTGTTGGTAATGTATCCTGATTGCTTCCAACTGCTTCTCCTTCAGTGCAAGTCCGAATACTCGAGCACTCTCCGCCACCGCTGCAGTTACATCCATGTTGACAGTAATTTCAGCGCGCTAAAATCACCTGAACCATGATTACCGCGTAATCAAAGCTATATTACCGCAGTGGTTACACTTGTGCTGACAGTGCAAGACCAAACGCATACGTGAACTTGACCAGACCCTTTCTTTCTCTTCTTATTGGGTAAAGGGTCTGTCCCGCGAGACTACCAATTACTGTACTGTACAAGTAAAATGGCGGAATGGTTTAAGTTTAAATTTTATGACCAGTGTTAAGTTAATGTCTGTTAGAACATTCAAAACAAGTAGTTACGTTTGTTACTAATAGAACACATACCACTAGTTTCATCTACATTCGCAATTCAATAGAGTCAAAGAAGAAAGAGCTTACCATGAGCTACAGATGGTTAGATTCTGTAAGCTCTCATAGCAAGTTTAAGCATCTAGGAGCACACTGAAATCTCAGGGTACTTCACTTCGTGTTTTAATGGTGTAAAGAGAGGTAGTGTCCTTGGTTTTGGCAGCTCTCTAAAATACTTTGTGCTAATAATGTGCATTATCAGTGGCATGCAATACAGAATATAGTTCATGGCTTATATTGGTACACTCCTGATAGTGTGTATTGCTTCACTCACACAATAACAACTAATAAGCAACAATAATAAAAACAATAACTGCCATTTGTACACTTAATTGGTATTGCCTATAAAAAGACCCCACAAATTCTAATGAAATATAGCTAGTTTTCTAAGTTAGGCTAGCTTGCCATTTGTCTGAAGTGCACCACTATAGCTATTATATTTCTCTAGACGAGCCTGTGGTCAATGCAGTCAAGAAATTGGCCAGAGAACAGCCAGAGTTAGGCCAGTGCAACTCCACAGTAAGAAGAAATGTGGGTGTGGCCCAACACTTTGCAAGTTTGGAGAGTCCTAATTCAGCCCCCAAGCTGACTGAGGAGTTGCCTAAGGACAGAATGATTGGGTAAGGGCGATACATGTGCTTGGATCCACTTCAAGTTTAATGTAACTTTTTTATAATAAAGTTAACCGAGTGTGTAAATGTTTTTGTTATTATTGTTTTTCTTTTGTGGCTTCATTTGTTCATTTATTATCTGTAAAGCTACATTAAGTCGTGGAAAAGAATTCCTCAAGATTACGTTATGGTAGACGGTAACTCACTGAATACTAACAAAGTGAAGGGCTGGCTGTTCAAGAACCTTCCAAAGAAGCATGCACACAGGTCAGAAATTTAAGTTTACCTTACTGGTTCAGTGAAGTATCTGTATGCAATGTTTCAATTGTCTTACAGCATCCATCATCTTGAGTTTATTATTCTTTAATGTTGTCAGCTTGTATCTAGGGGGAGAGATTTCTGTGGTCGACTCCATCATGACCCACCTCAAGCCTCCAGTATCTAAATTTTCTCTGCCGAGTAGAGGCCACACCCTCTCTCCTGATGCTATGATGAGCCGCCTCCAGCCGCTATTTGGACTCAGTAAGTTTGAATATCTAAGAGGATACACAAACTATGGAAAACTTCGTAGCAGATTTGTAGTTAAAAGATTCTATGGTGGGATTTGGGGGGAAGACAACAGCAAGCAGACGAACATGTTCATTCTAACTACTGGTGTGTGGTTAAAGTATTTTATATTATGCATGAATATATATATATATATATATATATATATATATATATATATATATATTGTGTGTGTGTGTGTATAGACACCCGCCAACTGGTGCTGTCTCTATGGCAATTCCTTCACATTGTTAAGATCCAGGAGGAAGAAGAATGTGGTATAACAGACAGCATGGTAGATGAGATAGCTCCCATGCCTCTCTCCTCCACACCCGATGCAACTGAAGAGCAGGAAGGCACCCAGCAGCGTCACCAAGGATCCTCCATAGCAACACTTGTTCAAGTATGTTGTGGGTGTGAAACTTGGTGCATGAAAGGATTGAATTTTTTTTTTTGACCCAGAGCAAAAAATAAAATTTTATTGATAAATTTTTTTCCTAGAGTGAGAATGGTGCAATGATTATAGATAGCAGGTTTTGTGCTAGTTGGTATTGATAAATACTAGTTATTTTTTATTATTAATATTTATTTTTAGGGGCAAGGTTATTTGTCATAGTAATAGTAATAATATTTTTTACTTTTATTAATATTATTTATTTAATTGTTATAGCTTGAGTCATTTTACAATACACAGAGTGTGATATTATTTTGAAATACCAAAGCAGCGGAAAGCTGTAATAGTGATCTGATTGGTCACGGTGATCTATACACAACCTCTTTGCCTTCTATCCACTGGGCAATATTGAGACGAAATTCTTGGGCAACACTACATTAGCTATGGAGAGAAAAGTGTGAATAATGGCAGAATCAGAGTAATGCGATTATTTGATGAAAACATACTTTTCTTTTTTAAACTGCTGATATAGTTCATTATCTTTCGCTATCACATTAACAACATGCTATTATATCTCCAAATAATATAGTCTTTACCCTGACATAAACTGCATGTTGTCGCAGCCTGGGTTGATAACCATGATGTCATAGCATTGAATGTCTCACCGGCCACATGATCACCATATGGCACCACTCACTGACACAGAAACAGTTATGTAAACTGAAGTGCTGAGCTATCAGTTTCATTAGACTGCCAAATATACAGCTTTAAATTTATTAGTTGGTTACTAGGCAACTCGTGTGTAGCGTTTCAAAATCTCGATCTCATTATGTTACAAGATGTATGTATATTATACAGATATATAATATAATGTATATTTAATAAGGCTTGTTACTTTTATCAATAGTCCATTTAAGCTATATAATTTATGGTGAAAGGGTTGATGTTATTCTGTTTTGTTTCAATAATAGTTTGTGTGAGCTGTTTGTACTATTTTAGTACTTGAAGCTGTTATTAATGCAAATTAAGCAAATTAACTTCTTCTTTTTTAAACTATAACTCTAATTATATAGGACAAAATTCAAGTAACTGGAGATTCAGAACTTGTACATGGACCCAGTGATTCATGTCGTGGGCTGACTGGCCAGTTGTCTACCAACGAGCGCAGGATATTGTACGATTACGTGACTGAAGTAAATATATGACACTCTTTTGATCTTTGTGCATTAACAAAAATGTGTTTCTAGGTGACCAGCCAGCAAGCATTCATGAAGTTAGATGCAGACTTGTATCGAGATGACATGGCCGCCATCAAAGGTAAGACACCACTTCCTAACTGTCCGGCTCCTTTGTGACCATCTCTCTCACTCTTTGCTCCTTGTTATAGTAAGTGAGTGCCGAACTATCACTAGGCAAAATAGCCTTTCTTCCTGGACTTAGCCTTCACAATTTGATTGTCTCTTTGTAACTGTAATTTAGGCTGTAATTACTCAAATCTGGAATTTTTTTATATCTTTGCTTATTCTCACTCTTGTGCTTAGCTCAGCTCAAGGCACAGGGGAAAGCCGAGGCAGCTGCAGCAGCACAGAGAGATGAGGAGCCAGACACGAGCGGAAAGACTTACTTACAACTGCTCAAGGAGAAGAGGGACTACAAGCGAAGAAGACAGAAATACAGGGCAAAGAATGTCCACATCACTCGCAAAACTCCCACTGAGGTAGGTAGATGGTGGAGAAATTGGGGAGACAGAGTCTATGAATTTATAGTGTGTGCTTGACCAACTTGCCTTATTGAATAGACAAGTGAGTGAAGTGAGAAAGATGCTTGACAAAAGGTTTTATGGCGTAATGATTGCTACTAGCATAAGTGAACCCTTGAGGTCATCAGTGCGGTATAATTTAAAGTCTCGTGTATCCAGAACATTTGCTCAGATCAGCCTTACTGAAAATACTCGCAGATCATGTAGAGTCAGTTAGTAGAACTCTTTACTTTAGCTTCTAATAGAATCGTGTGCTCTGGTCAGTGGAAATATTTATACATTGATTACATAAAATCCAGGTGACTGTGTTTAATTATTACAGTGATTCAGTCATTCTCAGCTGAAATAATTATAATAAGAAGAAATTTAACAGCAAGATTTCTGGAGGGCACGCTTACTGTTTATTATATCCTGGAGTGTGATTTGCACACAGCATGGACAGCCAGCATCCTGGAAGCTCTAAACCTATGTCTCTGCTAAACTTGTTGTTGTCAGGTGTCATCTGTATGTGTAGAGCTTCCTTGATCTTTAACTCACGCATTCTTACTGGCTCTGTCTACAACTCTTACCTCCTCCCATTTAATGGGGATGCTGCTGCCAAGCATGTTCAGCAATGGCTGAAACCTTCTCATCACCTCTCTTGCAAGAATCCTGATGTTCCTTTACTCTCTGCTCAAGCCTTCTAGTAGTTTCACGTATGTATACTTTACCACAACTGCAGGGTATACTGTACACTATGGATGACTCTGCGGTAATAGGTATAGTATCTTTGACTTTAGTAAGATGTGATCTTAGTGTCTTACCCGACTTAAATGCTGTTTTAATGTCAAAGTCTCTACACACTCTCTGAATGCTCTCACTCAATCCTGCTATGTATGGAACAGTAAGAATCAAACCTTTCACTTGCTCAGTATCTGTGTGATCTTTAGAAGGTAACTCTTTAGAGCCTGCCCTAATGGTTGCGCTGTCATAACCATTACTTTGAAGTACTTTGTGTAGGTGTTTCTCTTCTTCCTTCAAGTTTTCACTCATATTAGTTACCCTCCTAGTTCTCTGATACAAGCATCTCACTACTCCTATACAGATAGATACCTTGATGGATGCTTGCAACAGGGTGATGAGAAGGTTTCAGCCATTGTTGAACATGCTTGGCAGCAGCATCACCCCATTAAATGAGGAATCGTGAGTTGAAGATCAAGGAAGCTCTACACATACAGATGACACCTGACAACAACAAGTTTAACAGAGACATAGGTTTAGAGCTTCCAGGATGCTGGCTGTCCATGCTGTGTGCAAATCACACTCCAGGATATAATAAACAGTAAGCGTGCCCTCCAGAAATCTTGCTGTTTACTTTGTGTTATCATATCACCACGGAGAGTTCGACCTCAGTTGACCCCTAAAGATGACTTCAGCAAGAAGTCAAAACGTCGGGTTAAGTTATAATTAAAAATATTGGCTGTTAAAAAGAGAAAAATTTCTTATTATTATTATTACAGTCTAGAATTAATTAAAATTTTTGTAAAAAATTGTCAGAAAATGTTTTATTCTGGTTCTTGCATGTTCATTTGAGGAAAAAAGTATACTTGTGACGACAGTAGGAACCTTTGAAGTGTTTTATTTTTACCCGTTATTGCTGACTCACCAGATCTTTAGGACTATCATCAGTAACAGGATGGAGGAGATGAGGGCTGCAATGGAAGAAGAAGATGGTGGATGCGAAATGAAGGAGGAGGTCACTGCAGCAGAATCTCAGAGCTGGGACAATGGAAAATCTGAAGACAGGTGGCAGCGACACCAAAGGAGACGCTGGAGGTCAAAGTCAAGAAGCCGATCACAATCAGTGGAGGGGCACAAGGAAAGTGGGTCGTATTCATTGTCTAGATACAATAGAATCTCGCCTCACCGTAGGAAACGAGACAGAACTCCGGCTAACGAGCAGGACGTTTCTAGCAAACGATACAGGCATCGAGGGAGGTCAAGGAGCAGGTCGAGTTCAAGGAGGTCACGATCTACAAGTAGATCAAGGACAAAAAGGTCAAGGTCTAACAGCAGATCAAGGTCGAGAAGGTCACTCAAAAAGCACCGGTCTTTCTCTGGAGACAGGATAGATAAATCTGGAGATAAGGAAGAAGCGCAGGATAACAAAGGTGAGACTGTGAGTCAATCGAGGGACAGGAAAAGGTCGAGATCTAGAGGGAGGAGTCACAAGAGCAAGCATAAACGCCACAAGAAAGAGAAAAGTCACAGACGCAGATCACGCAGTCATTCTTAACTCTATCATCTATTTCTCTTTACCATGTCATATGCACCAGTTTTCTTGATTCAATACCAGTTTATTGATGTAAACTATTATTCAATACCAGTTCATTGATGTAAACTATTATTCAATACCAGTACATTGATGTAAACTATTATTCAATACCAGTTTATTGATGTAAACTATTATTTTTTATCAGATTATTACTTGTTACAATTTCATTAAATTAGCATTTTTATTGTAGTGAACTTTGCACTTCCAAGTTTTTAGCTGAGCAACATACTGGCTTAAAAATATGAATTGATGCTTAAAGGATTGGTGCGGTTAGTGATACAAATAAAAACCGTGCAAATACAAACACAAAAATTGATTAGGACAGTTTTCATAGAAGCTGAGTGTGACGTCTCGCACGTGCTTGTGCTATTCTCTTTGTTTTGCGATACTTGCTATACTTGTAGGCGCCATAAATTGGCAGTGCAATGGCTGCTCCAACAATTACAATTGCCACTCCTGCAACAAACAGCACTGGGTATCCAGTCAGCATTGCCAACTTAGCTCCAAAATAGCCTCCTCTTATGGCCTTCCGCTCACTGGAACCTTTCTCACTATAGTTGTACTTGCAGCCAAAGATGCTGGTCCTGTTGTGATGACCACCGAAAATGGGGACCCTGAAGTTGTAGAAGCTTCCACATCGATAGCAAAATTCAGTGCGACATCGATTGCAGGTCATGTGATTGCATCCGGCAGATTTCTGAATGTTCACTCTGCAAACGGGACACTTCTGGCAATTTGGAACACCATTTTTATTGGATTTGGTCCATTTCTTGAACTGTTTGTCACCCTTTTGAAATTGTCTGCATGTGACACCTTTGTGCCAAGGGGCGTGACAGTTGAAGCACCAGTCATGCTTGCACTTCTGGCAAGTAACGTGGATATCCTTACTGTGATAATTCCACAGTTTCTTCGGGAGCCTGCGTTCAGTTATTTCATTACAGTTGGGGCAAGTTTTTCTAAATTTAGACACTTCTTGATTTGCACAAAGACGCTCATACTTGTCCATTGTGGGCCGGTCAACGAGATCAATGATTTCTTCACGTGTAACCACACCATCGCAGTCCGGGCTGGGACACATTATTTGGACCCGCCCCTCAGAATGGATATTGGTTTTTACCACTTCAGCCATGCAACTTCTGCAAACCACCTCTGAACAGCAAGACCGCTTAAATTGCTGTGACTTTCTGGTGACTTCATCATAGCAAACGATGCATTCACTTGGTTCGCAAATGACGTCTGGCTTGCATGCTTGGTTTGGACAGGACACTGTGCTGCGGTTTTGTGTGGAATCCATGACATGGACGTGTTGACACATGTAACAAATATAACACCCACAGCAGGGGAGTTTTTCTAGCTCCAATGCATCTTCATCGCCACAAATTATGCAGAAAGCATAATCAATTCCCCCTAACAGGTTATGAGCAACATAGTTTGCCGCATGTCTTGTGGGCAGTGGAGAGGGTAGAATTGGAATAATAGATGCCCCAGTCATTAAGTTTCTAACGGGCGGCAAAGGGGGTGGAGTTGGAACAACTCTATTGGTGAATGCTCTAGTCATCGTTCTTATAGGTGGTGGAGGGGGTGGAGTTGGAATAGTGAAAACTTTATTGGAGGTAGGAGTCGAAACATTGTAGGTAAAGCTGACAGATCTGTGCAGAGCTTCAATGTTTGATTTCATATCAGGCAAGCTACTTGAGCGGACGAATTTACAGGGAATAGCATGAGAGACTGGAGTTGCTACCACACATTTCACTATTTCTTCTTTTATTTTTCCATATTCAGAGTTCACAGATAGTGTAGAGCTGAATTGGTCGTCAGATCCAATGGGAAGTCTGAAAATAGACGAAGTATCAGAAGAATAGCTCAGTCTACCGGAGTCTGGACTTCCATTCATATAGAACTGAAGGTCGCAACAGGCTTTACTTTCTTCTACCTAAATAAAAAAATAATAATTATTCATTATTGTTTCGATATAAAAGAAAATCATCAAACCTACCGGTTGAGGTTCCACGTCTACTGTCACTACGAATTCACACGCCATTATTGTGTCGCGGGTCTAACGGTTGATGGCAAATTTCTGCTTTTATACGAAGAGCGATTCCAAAAATAGTTAACCGGACGCTTGGTTCAAAAATAGTACAATAGTGTGACCGCAGCGGGACGACATCTAGGGGTATTCTAAAAATAGTTTAGTCGTGCGCGAAAAAGCGTAGTTCCGGTTGTCTAGTAACATTAGACCCTTGAAGCGGATGTGGTCAGTATTGGGAAATGGACGGCAGGTAATGTGAAGTTGGCCGTTTGAAGAACTGGAATTGTGATACGAGTGAAAATGCAGGACCCCAACGAAGATACTCAATGGAATGATGTTTTAAGATCTAAGGGTATTTTACCGCCTAAGGAAGAAGCTACCATCGATGAAGACACTCTGGTTCAGGTGGGTATACACCTGAGGGTGAGAGAATAGTGTTAAGAAAGTATCATAATTATACTTACGAGTACATTGTTTACAGATGGTCGAGCAGACTGTCAAAGATAAAGTGGATGGCAAGAAATCCATTGAAGACATGACACTGGATGAATTGGACGAGATGGAAGATGAAGAAGATGAGCGCATCCTTCTACAGTACAGGTCTGTCAAACAAAACATGGATATCCAAAGAGAAGTTAGACAATATTATGTACCACAGACAGCAGCGTATGGCAGAAATAATGGCAACACAAAAGAAAGCCAAGTATGGGTCTGTGAAGGAGATATCGGCTGTAGATTATGTTGATGAGGTCAACAAGGCAGGGGATGGCGTGTGGGTGGTACTTCATCTTTATAAGAGTGGGTAAGAGAAGTAAACTATTCCATACGTGAATTTGTACAGTGGGAAGATTCCAACACAATCTTTCTTTGCACCTCACACACACACACACACACACACACACACACACACACAGTATCCCTTTGTGTGCACTGATCAATCAGCATTTGGTCCAACTGGCTGCCAAGTTTCCTGCCACCAAGTTCTTGCGCAGTGTGTCTACGACGTGCATCCCCAATTATCCAGATCGCAACCTGCCCACCATATTCGTTTACCGTGAGGGAGACCTCAAGGGACAATTTGTTGGAGCTATCAAGTTTGGAGGCATGAACTTGAGCATAGAGGGTAAGAACTGAATGAAATACAAAGCTTGTTCCAATCTACTGAAGTTGTAAAGAGACTTCTATTGGAGTGAAATGAATCCCATTGAACACGAAGTCTAAATTGACTCCTTCCAGTTTGTGTGTTTGGCATTTTGCTGTTGCTTAGAAAATTCTGAAATACAAAATTACCTTTCCCTACTGAATCCTAGTATCTAGAGACCTGGTTACAATTTATTATATTGCACATCCATATCATATTGGACCAGCATTAGATCTCAAAATGTGAAGTTACTTATGTTACATGATCATTCTTTTATTATATGGTCTGCGTGTTTGTGTGTGTGTCAGAATTGGAATGGCTTTTGAGTGAGCAAGGCGCAGTGAAGACAAGTCTGGAGGAGGACCCTAGGAACAAGCGCCAGGTGAGGGATGCCTTAAGTGCAGCCATGAACAGAAGTAACAGAGATGCCGAGGATTCAGATGATGATAGCGACTGACCTTTGGACTCTCATCAATTCTTAGGGGAACTTTTATATTTTATTTCAACAACAAAATGAAATATTTTATATTTTATTTCTTTGTGAACATATCAGCAGGAATCACTCGTATATTGGTGTCGGAAAACTGAATGAATATATCACTTTTTAAATTGATCTGTTTGAAAATAAGAATGTTAGCCCATGTAGTGGGAGAGATTTATAACTTCTGATGAGAAGTAAGAAAGAACAAAAATAGAGAGAAAGAGGGAGAAATAAGGAGAGAGAAGAGAAGTAATCTATGCAGTCATTTTTGAAGGTTTTAGTTTCAGCACTGATGACTGTAAATCAGACAGAGCCTTGCCAGTAGTCTCTGAATTGTCGTCAGGAAGATCTAGATAAAAAAGAAGTGATAACACAAGTGATAATTGGAATGTCAGTCGGAGTGATCTCATCTTAAGGTGGTACGGAAATATAATATATTCCTGGGTAATACACAGGGTATAGTAACATACAGAGCGGAGATAAAAATGGAAGCACAGTGCTTGAAATGATGTCATGGTAAAATACTTCTGAGGGTCATGAGATATTATTATAATCATTTGTAGTTAATAGATTCATAAGAGTATTCATTAGCTATATCCCTAATAGGTTTAGTAAGCCAGCAACGTCATTGTAGCCCACGATGTTTATGCCCACTGGCTAATGATATTCACAAGTTGCTTAAAACCAACACACCAGTCCATAATATAGCAAGGCATTCACAAATGAGCCTTATATGTTACCACATCAAAAAAATGGTGTGTTGATACTCGGGTCCATTACTGGTAACAACATGATTTCAGATGGAATATGACATCGTAACATTCCTGAGCTATAAATAGAACCTACAGCAAATCTGAAGTCTCACAGCTGATTGAAAGTCAACACTCATAGTGAAAGAAGCTACAAGCGTAATTCAAGTGTCAATTTGACACTTGGTGTGTACATCCTAAAAAGGAATTATTTCAAGCCACCCACTCAGTGTCATACAATTCTTCTCTCTCACACACTCTTGTTTCTCACCTGCCAGCCGCTCTTCAATGAAATTCAGCCAAGTTGCCATGTTATCTTGCACCTCTTCTATGTGGTCTAGCAGCTTCATCCTCCTGAACCAGTTGGTGGTGTCTTTCTTCAGAAAATCCTCAGAGAATTTGCCAACAGTAACAGGTTGTGTACTTGACAGAGGAGACGGACAGCTGGCCGCCTCTACATCTGAGGTGTGACTGAGACTTGTAGTGGAAGAAGAGGATGCAGTAGTAGCAGTAGCAGAAGCTGAAGTAGAAGAAGAAATGACTTTGGATGGACTAGATGTACTTGTGGCCACTGGTTTGAAGGCAGACTTGGAACTGGAACTGAAGGTAGAAGAGGAAGGCATAGAACTGCCAGACCCACCCAGCCGCACAGAAACTGCAGATGCCGCTACGACTGGCATGGAAGGCAGAACAGTTCCACCCTCAGAAGAAGAAGCTGGGTGTTGGATTTTATTGGGATCTACTGCAAAAACTGGAACTTCAGAGACACCAAATTCATCCTGGTTCATAAATTCCATCAGTTCTTCTTGGGGCATCTCAGTTGAGGGTTCTGCGGTCGGATTGGATAAGGTTCGCTGCTCAGAGACAGGAGGCCGACGGATTCTTCTGGGATCCACTGGGACTGTACTAGCAGCAGAAGCTTGGTGTGTGGTAGAGCTAGAAGGCGAGGCAGAAAATGAAGACACGGTAGTTAGAGCCACAGTACTGGTGATATCACAGCTGGACTGATTGGGAAGAGGTGGAGAGGCTGCGTTATCAGACTTCTCTGGTGAAATGTCTGCAGCAGCAGAAGTCTTGTCATCAGAAGGTATTTCACACTCACTAGTAGGCTTAACAGTCTGTGTTGACAGAGACGAGCCATCTTCCTCTGCCATGGACACTCCCCCTTCCTTTACTGGCGAATGTCTTCCAGTTTCCTTGCCAGTGACATTGCTGTTGTCTTTGTTGTCAACTTCAGCCATTCCCTGATCCTCAGCAAAAGGTGCTAAGCATCTTATAGAGTAGGCCATCTTGTCTGTTCTGTCATAGTGACTGCACTCTTTACTCCACTGTTTCAGGTAGGGGTGATGAGGATTGCTAAACAACACATCACATGACAGGAAGTTGTTACTTGTACTGAGAATAATACAATAACAAAGTGACTATAACAAAAAGTGGAAACTGTCACAACATGACTACTCAATAGGAAGCTACTGTACCTGTTTGCCCCATACTGTACCTGTTTGCCCCATACTGTACCTGTTTGCCCCATACTGTACCTGTTTGCCCCATACTGTACCTGTTTGCCCCATACTGTACCTGTTTGCCCCATACTGTACCTGTTTGCCCCATACTGTACCTGTTTGCCCCACTCTGTTCCCACCCCCTTTCCCCATGTTTCTGGTATCACTAAATAGTACATGTCTGGTGCTACTAAATGTATCACCTGCCACACAACTACTATACAGGATAGAGTGCACCTACCTGGCTGCCTGGAGCTTGACGTCCGTGCCATGCATCATCTTCTTTACCCGATACAGGCCATCCTTCAGTTCATGGGACACGAGCACGGCTTTGGTCTGAGCAGCAGGAAAGTGAGCTCCACCGGGAAGACTGGGAAGAGATCCTTCCCCATACCAGTCATGGCTATACTGTGGGCGGAGTCAAATTAAGCACATATAAAGTGCATTTATTGAAGTTTGTTTGAAAGCAAGAACTTTAAGGAAAAAAAATTGATTAAAAAATACGGGCAGAAGGAGGAAAGGATTTGTTTGTTATATACCATTAACAATCAAATGAACCAATTATCCCTAGATCTACCTTGTACTTGAGCCTTGTGCGTATGCCTGGATGGTTGACACAGATGAAGCAAGTGTACTTCTTTGGTAGGATGTCAGAGCGGATTCCAACACAATCTCCATGTTGCCAACACAGACACTCCTCACACTGGGGAAATGCCATGACAACAGTCCACACCCATTCACACAATAAAAAACATACCCACCTGAATCATGAAGCCCTCATCGATATTGCTACCACAAACACAGTGCACAACATCATCTGAAGACTCCTCTTCTTTGGTGGATTGATTGGGTTCCTCTTTCTTAACAGAGAGCAAGGGACCTAAAGTTAGTTGAACAAGGTTGGATAAATGCTGCACTACCATTTAGCTAAATAATTGAGCAGAGCAAGCAATCTACTTGTTACGTATAAATGGCACATGTCAAAAATTTCACCATTATTCACAGGATATTGACAGATTGGGTAAAGGATCCATTCACTGGACTAGCCAATTGTGAGCATTTTTACTCCAGCATTTAGACTTCATGAGAGAGAAATGTATTATTGATGCTTGCTTCATTGCAACATTAAGTCGTGGAAGAATTCACCATAAAAACAGAAACAGTTTTAAACTGTTGACCTCATCATCTCTACTGCTCATCTAGCACATCACTTTACAACATCACGAAGCTAAAAAAAAAAAAAAAAATTAATTAAAAAATAATAATAAATAAAAAAATACAAAAAATAAAATAAAATCAATAAATAAATAAAAAATAAAATCAATAAAAAAATAGAATCTCCATAGCTGTGCAGCGGGGGAATGACATGGCTATCATGGGCTGCGCCAACTAAGTGTTGTTGTTTTTTGTTTGCGTTGTATTGTTTTGTTGCTTTCATCGCATATGTTTTGCCTTGTCAAATAAAATATAAAAAACAAAAATAAATAAATATAAATAAATAAATAATCAACCAATCTATCTATCAATCAGTTGGCTATATGGACAGTTTCACCTAGTGTGACAGTAACCCCCAGCAACGTCTCTCACACTGACTGACCTGTCGAGTCCACAATGACTGATTGCTTGTGGCTGCTGTGGGAGGAGGTGGCGGACACTGTGGTGGTAGTGACAGTACTGGTGGAGGATGTGAACAGCACATCCTTGTGCCCTACCCCTGAACCACGCCCACCTCCTGGGGGCAATGCCTTGAGCGATACCCTGGCAATGGACACAACCTCAGCACCTCCTCCATGTTGCTTCCTGATACCATCTCCCTTTTTGGGAGTGTCCAATTTCTTGGAGCTCTCAAGCTTCTTTAAGAGATCCAACTTTCTAAAGATTTCATTTTTGCTAGATTTAGAAGCAGTCTTACTCGACTTTGGAGTGACTATTATTTTATCACTAGCCGAGAGTGTTGAGTGAGATGCTTTGAGAGAAGAACCTGGATGCGGTGAGTCGTTGGATTTGGGGTCTGCCTGGGGTGTGGCTTGTGGTACTGGCTCCTCGCCTCCTGAGCCAGGTTCGCTGGGCTTCACTTCACTATCCGGTTTGTCAGCAGACACTAGAGATGCAGGCAGCTTGGCAGCTTTACCTGGTTACAGTCAAATAAAAGGAACAACAAAACAACCTGTCGACTTACAACAATCAACATAAAGCACACGCGCCACCAAAACATCATAAACAAGAAACTTCAGATATCCGACTACCACTTGAGGTTACAAGAATAGTTTGATCATGGCACAGCTGCATTTAATAGACAATTCTACCTTCCCCTAGAAGCTAGAATTCTTAAGCTCATTGCCACTCCTAAACGTAAGAAAGTTCTTTTGTCCCTCCTAGATTCATTTCCTGTGTGCATCCCAACCCAGCATTACTCAATGTTCACATGAACTAACTTCACATTCCTCTTCCCAGCCACACCCCTTTATTAAACAGTTTTACCATATTTTTTAGAATATCAACTTTGCTGCTTGTTGGCTATGCAACCTCATCAGCTTACAAGTGGGCAATTCTAATGTACATGGTCACAGAACTCACCTGCTGGAGATTTCTTGTGCCTGGTTGTCTTGGTGATCTCGGACGCGTGGTAATGTTTGACGTGTGATGCCAGGAGCGTACTCTTCCTGAAGGACTTGGAACAGCCGGAGTACTTGCACTTGTACTCATTGTGGTCCCAATTACCAGGTGAAGAAGAGCCTCCCACTGACTTGTCTTTTTCTGGCATAGAAGACTAATGTGTATGCATGTGTATGTCATGTGTGTGTGCGTGTGCAAAAAGATAACTATACTGTATAGAACCGTACAGTTCTTAAAGTGCCGCAAACCAACAGGTAGGCACATGTCTAATAAAAACTAATAGTACTAGGCTGAGACTGCAGCAATGACAAGCAGGCCAACTAGCTAGCAAGCAATTTCACAAAATGGTCTTAGTAAGATGTGTCATCAAGATGTTAGAATATATTTTTTATTACTTGTTCTAAATATCAGGGGGTTTCTCATGCCTATAAAATTGATGAAAATATTGTGGCAAATGTCGCCATGAAGGTCATATAATTTTCAAGGGGGACAAAACCATTTTCAGGGGAGGGGGAGAAATGCCCCCCTACAAAGGTCTAAAAAAACCCTGATAGTATTATCAGCCACACTGCAGTAGCTTGCCATTCATCCCCATACAATCGTCAATAACCACAACAACAACAACAACAACAACTCACTGTACGAGATCTAGTGCGAGAAACAACTGATGCCTCCTGCTGAGGGTCAGAAGTACCAACAACTCTCCTAGAACGCAATACTGGCTTTGCGGATGAGCTCTCCTTCTCTTGTTGCTGGGACTTCAGATCCAGATTGCTGGGGGTAGATGACTGGATGGACTTTGATGCAACAGACACAACACTTGTTGTTTCGGTTGCTGCAGACTCTATTCCTACCAAGTGACCTTCACTAACAACAGCTTCTTTGGAAGTAGAAGCCGAAACTTGCTGTAAACCCTGTCTTGGTGAGTCTGTCTCCATTTCTGCAGTTTCTGTTTTTTCTAGAGGAGCAGTACAACTCACTGCGCAGTCTGCAGGATCCTTTTCAATTTTCATGCTATCAAGTCCACTGCCATTAGTCTCTAAGGTTGCAACACCACTACTACTTTCAGTTGGAAGTGGAACATTAGAATTTTCATCCACAATCTCAGACACATCCATTTCTTCTCCCTCATCCACCATGTCATCTTTGTCAACCCTTTTTTCAGACCTAGCTTCTTCAGCTGTCTTAAGCTGCAATTTGTCTATTTCATCACTTACTCCAGTGGTTGTACTGGTATTTTCCTCTTTATCCCTCTTCACTGTGCTCCTTGTACTTCTCCTCTCACTCTTTCTTTCCTGTAGCTTCTCCTCACCCCATTTCTCAGCCACCCTCTTGCTTCTCCTTTTAATTTTGCCCATACTTTTCTCCCCTACAGCATCCCCAACTCCTCCTACTCTATCCTGGACTTGAAGCAGCTGCTTTTTAGACTCCTGCAGCAGCTGTTTTCCTCCAGTGTCATCATAACTGGCCCCACCCTGTTCTCCACAAATCAAATCTCCAATGTTGTTGTTCCCAGAAGATAGCTCCACCTCAGCCTCCCCATCCTCCTTGGCTTCAACAACCTTGCTCTCTTCAAGTCCATGTCCCTGTAAAGTGTCTTCTTCACTACCTACTTTTCTCCCTTCACTTGCACCAGCTGCTTTTTCTTCCTTATCTTGAAGTATACTGTCACTGACCTTTATGAAAGATTCATCTTTTTTCCTTTTTGTATCATCACTAATACTCCCTTGCACTGCCACACCCCTTTTCCCAACACCACCCTCATTGCTACCATTATCACTACCAACCCCATCACCACCATCTTTCTCCTCTTCCTTTCTTTCTTCTCCAACTTCACTGGTCACTGATGAAACACTACTTAGGTTCGCTCTAGCTGAGACCTCTCCGCTAAGTGCAGGCCCTTCATTGCTGGAATCCAAATCTGGTCTCCGCTTCTTTGATGTAGAGCTAGCCAGGGAACTACATGGAGAAGGTGACAATTCATTCCTCTTCCTCTTTTCAGCTCGAAACCGCCTCTCCTCTACCGTTGAAGATAGACCATCAGTTTTCTCTGCAGAAGGTGGCTAAAAAAATTAATAAATAGATAAATTATACACGGATAAAAAAGAAAAAAAATGATTGATTGATTGAATGAATGAATAAATAGTAAGTTCTAACTCATCGGCTATCTGTGTTACCTGTGTACTGAGTCTCTTCCTGACATGTGATAGTGGAGCTGTGTACGTGACTCCATCATCAAACAGAAGATCTACATCTCCTAAAAACAAAGCAAACAAACAAAAACAGGTTCACTGTCTTGTCTTCATGTAGTCCAATTCATTACACTGCGCACTCCTGGCCCACCAACCAATCCTATTTACAACTTAAACCATCAGTCATTAATTTTCTCCTCTCACCATCATTGAGCTTCACCACTGTGCCATAATACATCCTGCCATCTGTCCACTTGGCCTGGACGCGGTCACCATGAGTCAGTTGCTGAAGGGGAAAATGCATGCAATAAAACATGTGATAGAATCTTATTCACAGTATGATAAAAGATAAGGTAGCTTAAATGTATAATCCATATATTGATTGGTAAAGGGTCATTATATATACTAGTTTAGTCTAAATGTCAATCAAATAACCTCTACCCTTGGTTTCCCTAGGAAGCTTTGACTCTTCATTTGGAAAGGGGCCAGAAGTTAAAGGCAGGTCCGATTAAAAATTTCTAGCTGCCAAATACAAAAAAGCTACAAAGAACAATTTGAATGAAGCAATTATGGGTCATGTTATTTCTGATGCCACAACTACAGCAAGATGTGTAAAACGTTAGTTCTTCTCTTTTGTGCTGTTCCTCCTATTACAAGGTTATTGTGCCATCTACTTATGTAAAAAAAAATTTTTTGGGGGGGGGGGGCTCAGCTACCCTTCTAAAATTTTGAGGAGCTGCTCTAGCTTCTCCATGCCCAACCCTCAGCCTCCTATGCACCTTTTTAATCTTTTCTTTCTCCTTCTCCATTTCTTCTTGCTTATTGTGGCTGATGAAATGTAGACGTCCACTGTTGAGAGGTATGAACTCATCATACCTTGAACTCCATTTCTCAAAGTGGACCAATACTTCTTTCTCTTCCTCTTCAATCTCCATTACCTTTGCCACATACCACTTTCCATACTTGTCCATTGCTTCTAGCCTCATGCCAACGCTGAGTTCGGACAAGTCGGTGATCAATTTATCGCGACTTATTTCACCGTTTTCCTCATCTCCTACGCCTCCATTCTTGGCCTTTGCCGCCCTAGTTCTAATTCTAGGGCTTTTCTCTCCCAATGACATGCCTCATAAAACCCTTTCTTCCAGTCTTCGCCTTACTTTTCAAGAGTAAATACACCTCCTTTTTCACTATAAAAAAACTCCACCTACTCGATTCTTATCGGTCTGGTCCAGTCTCTCGCAAGTGAAACCCTTTACCAACTACAGCGGTCTGGTAAAGGGTTTCATCGCGAGCTAAGTGTGGTCGTGTGGCGATTCGAAGAAATGGTATTTCGTCAGGTGTCGAAGTTAGTTGGAGCTACTAATATAGTCCGTCCCGCAGTTGCTGGAAATTATGGAACGGTAGCTAATAGTAAACTGGCTACTCTCAGGAAAAAAACGGGTTTTCCAATAGGAAAATGCAAAGAAGCCCTTTCTCAAAGTCTGGAAGATGTAGATCAAGCAGAAAAGTGGCTCTACGAGAGAGCACAAGCTGAGGGGTGGGCGAAAGTGGACAAATTGAAGGAGAGAACAGCTTCGCAGGGTCTAATAGGTCTTATGATGAAAGGGAATAAGGCGGCCATGTTGGAAGTTAGTGATCCTTTACCAGTGTTTTCTGATGTTTCTACTTGTACAAACGTAGTAGTTTACAATAATTGCTAGAGAACTGGACATTATTTATTTAAATGTGTATAGGTAAATTGTGAAACTGATTTTGTAGCCAAGAACGATAAATTCCACGAGTTGGTGTCCACTGCGATTCAGTCCGTCTTCCATCATCACCCTGTCTCTGCCTCCTCTGAGGCAGCACTTTCAGCTCTTGCCTTTAACAAGGAAGAAATTGACACAATAGAGAGTGGGTCTTCCAAAACACTGGCCGACACCACTGCTGAAGCTGTTGGTTTCTTAGGGGAGAAACTGGTGCTTCAACGGGCATGCGTGTGGTCGTCCGCACGAGGGACCATCTTTGGCCATGTCTACAACGATCAATCTCCAGACCCAGAAGTCGTCAGAGTGGGCAAGTATGCCGCTATGGTACATTTGCAAACCATAGCTGAAGCTGACGTCTCAGATTTCGGCTTGGAGGATTTGGGCAAGAATTTGTGCCAGCAAGTGATTGCCATGAATCCCAGAGTGGCGAGACCGGGAGAGGATGGCGTAGAAGATCCGTCACAAATCTTAACCAAGCAGGAGTTTGTGCTGGACGAGTCTGTAAATGTTGGCGATATGATAGCATCTCATGGTGCATTGGTGACCAAGTTCGTTCGATATGCTGTGGGACAAAGTGTGCAGTCTTAGCAGTGATATATAAGAATCTATTTTTATTTCTCATGAAAACTGGCATAAGGAATATAGTAACACAGTCTTATTTATGAACTGAACTATGAACAGTTATGCAGTATAATATTTGTGAAGTGTTTGTGATATGTAATAGAATTGAGGCAGAGAGTCATGCAGGATTTTACGCTTGGGGGGAAACATGAAATTCTTGGCATATTTAAGGAGAACAATAGGTGTGTTACTCTATAAACCTTCTTGTTTTTACAAGCAGTAAACCAATTGGAATAAATTTTACCAATTTAACCATTGCCCTATTAGTAGTAGTAGTACTATTTTAACAATCAGTAAATTTCTTGCCCCCTCCCCCTCTTTCTGTTACCTTGGATGATGGGTATGGCAACTGTGAAAATATAGCAGACATAGCTAGAGCCAGGACCAGACCTGCTGAGGATATTTTATGGCTCTGGTACGAGACCGGACAAGGACTTGAGAGTAACAGGAGCGATATGTTGAACTACTCTGACAAAAGAAGGAAAAAAAGGCAATCCCAGGATTAGCTCACCATTTGTTATTAGTTTTTGTTTGATGAGGTGATTTCACTATTTGCTAATCTTGCTAGGATTCCAATATTGTTTATGCACATAAAATATTAACATAAATACACCAGAGTCTTATGACAATGACATGAGCTCCTCCCAGCTCAGCTTCAAATACTCGTGAGATGAAAGAATACAAGAGTGAATAATACAGTTTTAAAAATTTACATCTGCTCAAATGTCCGACTGATGCGGAGCACCACAGGTACGGAGGAGCAGGGGATGTTGCCGAGCTGGGTGATTACCATGGTGATGAGGTCAGGTGACGTTACATCGTACACGAGGTTGAGTAGCTGCAGCTTCTCAATAGACTTCCAGTTGTCCAGGAAGTTACCCTGCCTCCTGTTGATAGGGACAAGGTCATTGGGGTCGCCTGAATCAGAAACAATAAAAAGTATAAACAATTATTCCTACTAGAAAAGTTGTTAGCTCATAACCAAACCTTACACCAATAACCCCTTACACCAATAACCAAACCTTACACCAATAACCAATCCTTACACAAATAACCAAACCTTACACAAATAACCAAACCTTACACAAATAACCCCTTACACCAATAACCAAACCTTACACCAATAACCCCTTACACCAATAACCAAACCTTACACCAATAACCAAACCTTACACCAATAACCCCTTACACCAATAACCAAACCTTACACCAATAACCAAACCTTACACCAATAACCAAACCTTACACCAATAACCAAACCTTACACCAATAGCCAAACCTTACACCAATAACCAAACCTTACACCAATAACAAACCTTACACCAATAACCAAACCTTACACCAATAACCAAACCTTACACCAATAGCCAAACCTTACACCAATAACCAAACCTTATACCAATAACCAAACCTTACCCAAATAACCAAACCTTACCCAAATAACTAAACCTTACACAAATAACCAAACCTTACACAAATAACCAAACCTTACACAAATAACCAAACCTTACACAAAACCTTACACAAATAACCAAACCTTACACAAATAACCAAACCTTACACAAATAACCAAACCTTACACAAATGTGTGAATTGATTATTTATATCCATGCAATTAAGATTTTGTCTTTATGGTTTCACTGATACAGCATTTATGTCAGTAGCCCGAAGTAGCCTCAGTTACTTCTGCTTGTCCAGCTCTCTTCTAAACTGCTTCTATGCAATTATTAAAGGTACACTATAATTAAGTATCACTTCAATCAGAGCTGATCTAACCAAATTGACAATAGTACTCTGTCCCTTATAGAGCATGGCCCTGCCCACTCAATGCATTCACTTCTAGAACATGACCCTGCCCACTCAATGCGGTCTCTTATAAAACGTGCCCCTGCCCAAGTCAGGCTCCACCTATACTCACCCAGCTCATTGGTGACAAAAGCATCAGTTTGAACTCGATCAGAGAACTTGTACGTCTCGCAGCAGACCAGCACAGGGACGTTGTAGGACTTGGCCACCAGAGCAATGAGAGAAGTGCCTATCCTGGACATCACATAGCCATTAGCTAGCAGTGCATGGGCTCCCACGATCACCTTGGAGACCTACCATGACAACGCCCATTACAATTCAAATGCATGCATCTATTATTCGAAAGCTATAGCACATATTTGATTGCTGCCACAACCACCACTTGCTATCTCACCTCCTTCATTATGTACGATACAGCATTGATGAAGATGTATGAACATTTGATTCCCTCAGCCACCAACTCCCTCAAAAACTGATGACCTGGACACACCAAACAACATACACTAATAAACTCGTGGTGTGCTCTAATTGTTGAGCAAGCTACCCTAGCAGATAACCCAACGTGATAACTCTGAACACATCCTGTTTACTTTAATTCACATTCAGTACATAATAAAGTGTATTTACAGTTTAATACCATAGCAGAGTCATTTTTCAATACAAAAAAGTGTGGTATTATTTTGAAATACCACAGCAGTGGAAAACTGCAATAATGATCTGATTGGTTACAGCGATTTCTTCGCAACCTTGCCACATTTTTACCCGCTAGGCAATGCCGCGGTGAAATTCCAGGGAAATGCTATTTAGAAACAGTAAGAAAAGTATGAATAAAAGCAGAACCGGGATGAAAAAAATTCTTTAACAGAAATATAATACAAGATTATGGTTTTCTTAGCTGCAGAAATGAACTGTTATCTTTGACTATAGTATTAACATATGATAGCACGGAAAACTGTGGTATTCAGATAAATAGCACTTGTGGGGTGAGATATTTCACGAGGCTTCACCTCGTGAAAATGTTCTCACTCCACTCGTGCTATTAATCCCGAATACCACAGTTTTCATGCTCCACTCGTGCTATTAATCCCGAATACCACAGTTTTCCGTGCTATTATATCTCCTAATGGCAAGCTAGTTATTTAAAGTACAGCTTATGCTTTTTTTTAATTTTATGTATTGACTACTTGTGAAGCCGTTGTGATGCGTTCACTACTAAGTCACACATATGTATGTACGTGACTGACTCCCTGTACCCACTTCACTGCTCTTGTTCACTAATTATAACAGAGACTGACAACATGTAATCCAAGTACATGCACCACTGACACACAAACCTCAACTAAAACCATGTGCAACTGAAACACACACACACACACACAACATAAGAACACACTCACACACACAAACCAAAGACACACATGTGCATTCTCCTCGGCCACTCCTCCTGCCCATCTTCCAGAACACACTTACCTTCCAGCTTAGGTCTAGAGCTGACCACCACAACTTTGAACTTCTTGCCACTTCTGTGAGCGTCTATCAGACAACACTGGACCACAGAGGAACTGGGAGAGGGAGGGGTCAAAGACATGACCATAACTATGACATCACCATGCACATGTGCAGTGGGATGAGTTATAGACTTACTAGGCATGCACTAGAATAACATCTCCATTTTCTATGACTTTCCCACAGAACTCTGAGATAGCCTTATCAGCCAGTTCTATCTTCTCCTTGATGTAACTGTCAATCATGTCACACAACGACACTTTAGCCTACATCAACATCACACCAACACATATACAACATAAATCACATACCACAACCATCACACATACTATATAATGGAGGTTAACCTCCAAGGTTAACCGGGGTTAACAGAGGCGCCGGCTCGCAGGACCCGAAGGGTGGGGTCAGGGTGGTAAGCTAAGGGGAAAGGGACGGGATAGGAGCACGTGAGGGGGGAGGAGACACGGGTGATTTGAGGTGGGTGGAGCGAGACCTCGTGGCATCAGTCACAAGCCAGGTCAGCGAACCAAAGTGAGAAAAGTAAGCTGTCTACCAAGCAAGGGCGCGAGACTCAATAATCGCTTGAAAGTAGCAGGAAAGATGGCGTCAGGTTCTGGGGAAGCTCCAAGAGTGTCAGCGGTCCAATTGGACGAGAGGACCCTAGCGACAATAATCCAAGGTGTCACCGAGAGGGTTCAAGAAACCCTTAGAGAGAACGGTGGAATAGGTGAGCGCAGGAGAGAGCATGTGACGGGCTGGCATGCGAAACAGCTCAGCAAGGCGAAGTCGTCACATGCGATAGAACAGTAAAGCAGGGAGCAGAAGCAAGAGCAAGTAATGAGTAAGAAAAAAAAATGAAGCCTAGAGCAGGAGGCGTGAGCAAGTAACAGTAGGGGAAAGAAAAAAAAAGGGGAAACAGAGAGGGGGCGGGGCGGGTAATTGGTATAGTAGTAAAGAGGGAGAGTGGTTGGGTAAAGCAGCCGAGCAAGCTAGCAAGGCGCAAAAAAAAAAGGTGGGGGGGGGGGGGGGGGGGCAGAAACTTGTACATTATTATCAGGCTGTGGTATGTGCAGGGCAGGTAGCATGGCAAGTCTCCCAGGGAGCAGAGAAATGGAGTGCAGCGGGATCAGGGTCCTCGATGCTGAGGAAGCGAGGGCCAACGCAAGTAGCATGGACACCGGCAGTGGGCTGGGGCACAGTGCAATGACAGCAGGAACGATGGTACGCGTGGGCACGGGGCTCCCACCAATCCCTAAACGGCTGGTGGATAAGATCCAAGCCGACGAGTATGTGGATTTCTCAGAGCTGCCACCTGCAAAAGGCAAGAGCAGGGTGGCTCCCATACAAGGGGATGGCCAGATAGTGGTGGTGCAGGCAGCGGATTTACTCCAAACAAGAAAGATCATTCCTGACCTGACCACTTGGGCGCAATGCTTTGCAATTTACGCAGCAGTCAGGGGAGCACACCAACCGAACAAATTGGCAGACCTCATGGGATACCAATCCTTAGTAGCAAGGGCCAGTAAGAAGTTCAAATGGCCGTTGTGGGTGATCTATGAACAAAATTTCCAGCAGGAAGCAGCGGGCAACGACGAATTGCAGTGGACAAAGGTGGAGCCAAGTCTGTACACCCAGTGTTTCACAGGCCAGGACATTAGCAGGGAGAACTGGTGCGCGAAGTGCCAGGGGCTCGACCATCAATCAGTCGATTGCCCATATTCGGCTGGCAGAAAGCGCCCGTGGAATTCAGGCCCAGGGGCAGGGGGCCACAATCAGCTGAAAGCAGGCACGGGAACCGCACAAGAGCAGCAAACATGCATCAAGTTCAATCGTTACCAGGGGGATTGCCGTTTCGGCAAAGATTGCAAGTTCCTCCATGCATGCAGCAGTTGCGGAGGACCACATCCGGTCTCAAGATGCAGAGCAGGAAATGCTGACCAGCAAAAGCAAGGGAAATGACACTTGTCTCAACCGAAAGTTGGTGTGGGCACAACCGTAAGCAAGTTGCCAGACAGCTCTCGTACCAGGGTTCAGCTGACAAGGCAGCAACTCACACTCTGGCGCACTATGTTAATAGTACATTCAATGAACCTCGATCTATTTATTTTATTTATTGAAATAAATGTGTGTGTGTGTGTGTATATATAAATAGTTATACCCTAATTGCTTAGTAACTGCCATATGATAAAAGTGTTATCACCCTAAAAAATAGTGATTATCACCCTCCAAAAAAATTGTTGCATACAGTAAATAATAAATAAATAAATAAATAGTACTTATTACATGAGTCAGAGTGTGATATGGCGAAATATTTCATGAGCAGGCTGATTTATTTTCACGAGCCAGAGGCCGAGTGAAAATAAAGCCTGAGAGTGAAATATCTAGCCATATCACTCTGACAGAGTGTAATAAGTGGTTTATTCCATACTAGATATCTTCACTGCTTCTATAGCTATAGTTTATCCAGTTGAGATGGTGCGACCACAAATGTGGCAAAAGAGGAATGCACTTGGCGGAACCAATTAAGGGTCACATGCCAGTAGTAGAGGACAGGTTGAGGATGCTATACCAGAGGAAGGTAGCTGTAAAAACCCAGAAAATGGACAAGTTTGGCCTGGCAGTTGCTATAACTACTAGGGTAACAAGCTTGCCAGCACAGGTGAAATAACAAAGTGTGAAATATTCATGTACAAAAAGATAATATCATTGTGAAGATATCTAGGGTGGAATAAATATATATATATATATGTGACAGGCTGTAGGAAAACAGACCACTTCATGCACAAAATCATTTCAAGATACAGACCCAAAAAGCGGTTCAAGTCAAGTTTTGTGTTTTTCTTTTTTTTTTAGTATCAGTATTTATAGATCTTAACTTACGCTTGTACCAAGTTTCAGCTCCCAATACAGTTATCTTCAAAGCCTGCGCACCGCTGAAGTTCACAAACCTTTTTAGTATCTCTCAGTTTACGGCGTAACTTTTCAATTGTTACCGGGAAAGTTAACGCGTACGCGCGGGTATTTCCCTTACCTGTGAGGGTAATTCCCAGTTACTTGGCAATTAATGAAGCAGCTAAGATACCACGCCCTTGGGCATCACGTGGCAGTTCGCGCGAAACTACTAAGTGATGCGGAGATAACTTTAGAATACGGAAACTTACCTCAAAAATTTAAAGTGCCGTTTTCTCCAATAACGCTTACTCGGGCTATCCTCTTCTGGCGTTCATAACTCGCCTTAGGAAGCGATTTAGAATATGATTTAAGGACCATTTAAATGGAAATTGTTTGTACTTTTCAAAAATAATAATAACTCATTTTTCAATTTTTGAGTGAAGTGGTCTGTTTTCCTATAGCCTGTCACATATATTCCATCCTAGATATCTTCACAATGATATTTTTAGGTAAGTGACCTGATCCGGCAAGCTCACTACCAGAGTAGTTATAGCAACTGGGCCAGGTGTACAAGTTTTCTGGGTTTTTACAGCTACCTTTACTCTAGGGAGCCTACCCAGCCAGGTTAGAGCAGCTGCTATGCTATAATATCAGCTGGGGTTGTGGGGAGCCCCTAGTGGAAAAAACAAACAAACAAAACAAAAAACAACAAAAACAAAAAAACAACAACAACAAACAAACAAACTACTCCAGTGAAGATATCTAGTGTGGAATAAACCACTTATTGCACTCAGAGTGATATGACTAGATATTTCACTCTCAGGTTTTATTTTCACTGGGCTCAGTGAAAATAAATTAGCCTGCTCTGGTGTAAAGCCACAGCTAACATACCTCAGCTTCAGAGGTATCTGGTGGGACTTGAGAAATCTTGAGTTTTAAGTGTTTAATGGCATTCCCCATACTCACAGATAGAGGTCGACACTGGGCCAGGAAACTGAGAAACAAACATCAAATATTATGTGACATGAATCAGCCAAACCAACTTCATGCTGACTACTCTCAACGATGGAAAGGAGAGGAAAGAAGAGAGAGGGTAAGTATTAGCACAATCAATGTGCTCACAGTTGCTCTTATTGACCACAAGTGGATGCATCCCAGCACACCTGACCCTAAATCCTAGATCAGTAATGTAGGTAAAGGGTCGTCAAATTTTACACCTCTCCCTACCATTCTAAGCTTGTAGATACAGTAATACTAACACATGAAGCCCAATGAAATAAATAAAAAACAAAGAAATGATTCATTTTAAGAGTCTACAGAATTTCCATCCTGTACCATACCACACCACTGGCCCCTCCCACTTCACTCACTTAATGTATGGTTTAATGACAGAGTCCAAGTCTCTCCGGAGTTCCTTCTGTGGCGGTGTGGAGTATTTCTGGATGATCTTCTTGAATGCAGCCAACATGGCAATGCAGCGAGCATTGGAGCCGTAGATATTCTCTTCAGAGTACTGGATGCCCAGTTGGAGAATACAGGGAGGTGGCTGGTAGCTGGAAACACACACATGCACACACATACATACATGCATGCAAGATAACATGGGTGTAGTGACGATGCATGTACAGTGCTTCCAGCTTAAAGAGTGGATTTTTTAGCTTTTTGGTTAAGGTTGCTAATTCTGCTATAATTTCTCAAGTATGTGTAATAGAAAGCTAAAAAATATACATTAATGTCATATTAACATACAGACAAAACAATTTTGTGGGTTTGTGGTCATTTTTGTGGTTATAAGTGATGGAACTGGGAGCTTCAAGACAGTGAATTTGGAAGTGTTTAAGCTGAAAAAAGAGAAATTATTTGTCCTTATCTCTATAATTTGGTATACTGATACTTTAGTACCTGAAGTTTCATATGAGCCTAATTTTGTGGGCACACGAAATTTGAATCTCAAAATATTTAAAATTTTAAGAAAAAAAGTGTTTAAGCCAGGATTTTTGAATTTATTGAGTTATATCTCTAAATTTTTGACACATGATGTAAAATTGCCTTAAAATTATTATGTATAACTTTGGTAGCTATACCTTGAAAATTAAGTGAGTTGTGGCTGTTTTTCACCAAAAAAAAATTATGCACGGTAAGGGTCATCAAATGATGACGTTTACAGCGGATTGTGGGCCTATAGTACACGTAAACGCGACGTCACAAAACAGCGCATGCGTATTTGTGCAAGGGCGCCAGTTTACCGCTAATTGTTGCACGGGTATGGCTGATTTAGCTACGGTTGTATCTCAGGCCCTAGCAGGTATCAAGTTTTACGGCGTTACTGCCTATTGCGGCCAGCGTTTTAGCTTCCGTCTGGAGCTGCACAACCCGTAGGACTCCAACTGCATCGCCCTGATGTTGTCAGAATACCGAATGCTGGGAGCCTTGGGAGTATTAAACTCCTATTAAACTCCTTCAGCTTTTCTTCAGCTCTTGAAAAAGATGACCTCTTGGATAGGCTTGGCTCCAAGTTAGTAATATACCAGCCAACAATTCTGACTGATTTCGACTTCGTTTACTGCTGCTAGTAGAACGATGAGAATCCATACAGCCGATTGCAGTTAGGGAAAGTCCCGTCTTACCGCTCAGGGAAATAACCGTTCGACCTTAGCTCGTTAACTAGTTACGTTTAATGACGAACTACCGCAAAATCTTGACGTCAAAAAAATGGCGTAAAATGTATTAGAGTGAATGAGAAAAGTTCTGTTCTCCGTTTTCCATTCTCTAAACAGGCAGTTTTACTATTGTAAACATTATTGGGATGATGAAGAAAAGGTATGTGTATGTTAAATGACTGTAGTGAGGGTCTATACAGTAGTTTCAAAAAATCCACTCTTTAAGTTGGAAGCACTGTATACTCCTTCAGACTAAACTCTAAACTCACTCTTTCAGAAGATTGGATACTCTAGTTTTTCTTTCATGGAGAGGTAAATGTGAGAAATGTTGGACTTGTCTAAGATCAGAGGAAGTCTGTGAAAAGGACAAATCACAAATCACATAAGTACAAAACAAGACATAAGTCATTGTTAGCTAACATTTTATGACATCCTACTGATGGAATGATTCAGAGGAAAAATATTTTCCCTTGGCCTGACAGAGTATACCTTCTCCCCCACCCATTAGTTCAAGTTTGTTCTCACTTGTACTTTAGTTGCAGACCGAGATGAATGGCCAGGTCGGGGCTGCAAAAGCTTATGTTCTTCTCCCCCACCGCCTCCTCCTCCTTCTCCCACGCCACTGCCTCGGTCTTCCTTAGTTTGACCAGACCTGGACGACGACGTAGTCAGACCTGTTTTAGAGGCAGCTTGCCCTGCTTTACTGGCTGCTATCTGTCTGCCAGCCTTGGCCTTTCTTTGAGCTTCCTGATACAACATGGAGAAAGTATTACAAACAACGGGCCAAGCATTTATATTTAAAAACATGTTTTCCTGTTATTACCGAAGCTGAGGTGTCTCATGTGCAGAAACAATTTAAAAGCCAATCTGGGTTGGTAAAGGTCGTCACCTGCCTAGAAAGCATGTGGGATCAGTAAGAAAGAGAATAGCCAACTGATTTAACATTTCAATAGAAGTGGAAGAGGATAGAAAATACCATGCCATGTGGATAAGCTTCAATTGTGCAGTGTGAAAAGTGAACATTCGATTATAAAAGTATTTTGCCAGTTTGATTTCTTGGGGAGGAAAATGCTGGTACGGTGAAAGTGCAAGGAAAAACATTATATTGCCGATGGAATTATTATTTACTATATTTAGTACCATAATTATTATTACTATAATAATACTATTACTACTATTACTATATTAACAGCAATTACCTACCACACAGTGGTACTTGATGTACTAAGTTTAGTAAATTAGAAATGCACTAGCATAAGGCACTTCTGTCCTCCTATTCATTGAACTAGTCAGAGCATCTTCTCCTCCAGTGAGGTAAGCTCTCCTGCTTCTCTGCCATTCTGTTCATCTCTCATTGATTTGTGAATTTGATTTGTGGATTTAGAATGTTATGCCAAGTACTAGTCGTCCATTTCTTGATTATAGATTCAGAATACTCCAAGACAAGAAGTTACTGCCATCCTTTCGTTGGCAGTGGCTTTTCAACATTGTCCTCCTCTCCTTTATCGTTGATTCAGACCACTTTACCGATTCATTGTTGTCTTTCCCTACCACTCATGGTCTTATCCTCTTCCTTTTCCCTTACTGGTTTCACTGGCTTTCTGACCGACGTAACTCAATTTTAGAACTGAAAATGACGATCTATTACCAACTCATTGTAACTTGTAAATACAGACACACAGTTGTTGCTGACAAACTTACTGTTATATCTGTTTCTATCATTTTTAATAATACTTTTTAATTTAATTTAATTTATAATTACTACTATTATTAATACAATACTTATCACACACACACACACACCTGCAAGGCCCGACGCTCTGCTTTAGTGGTGGTCTTCTTTGTAGTTTCCTTAGCAACACCATGTTCTTTAGGCTTTATTTCTGCTCCTTCACCACTGCCACTTTTAGAAGGGGAAGAGAACAAGCTCCTCTTAGAAGATGCTGCAGAATCTTGCAGCTGTTGAGACTGGACGCTATCTTGAGATCGCTGCCTCTCCACAGAACTTGCACCTTGACCTTCGCCATCATTCTTTCTGCAAATATATTTAAAAAGCGACAACAGTGAGAAAGAAACTTTGCAGCAAACCAAACTTGCTGTCTTCTTCATCACTTTTTAAGTGGCCAAAGGCCAAATGTAGGGAAACCATATAAGAAATTTCAGTAAACATGTATTTGACCATACAACAGATTGCACATTTGAAGACTACACATGCAATTAATTTATTGTCATGGTGTCAATCTTGGAAACTTTCTTTAAATACTTCTAAATGCGCATACATGAACGTCTCCCTATCATCATCTACTACCAACAATTACACCATCGGTAATGATACAATTAAAACAGTGACTCAACAGAAAGATTTAGGTATTTTACTCTCTGATAGTTTATCTTGGTCTGTCCACATCAAACAAATATGCAGCAAAGCTTATCGGTCTCTGTATTTAATTAGGCGAACAATTCCTTGCACATCACCCATTAACATTAAGAAGTCCCTCTATCTATCACTTGTAAGATCTCAGCTGACCTACTGTTCCCAGCTATGGTTTCCCAACAAAATACAAGACATTATCTTATTGGAAAGAGTTCAACGGCGTGCAACTAAATACATTTTAAATAATTATAATATTTCTTACAAATTAAGACTTA